>Ga0302326_10001122_pt1 | contig 69720 bp, 73 predicted proteins | sample Palsa_T0_3_FD_202264 | JGI IMG/M metagenome (GOLD analysis project Ga0302326, IMG submission 202264) | Peat permafrost microbial communities from Stordalen Mire near Abisko, Sweden - Palsa_T0_3 | ecosystem: Environmental > Terrestrial > Soil > Palsa > Peat permafrost | place: Sweden: Abisko... | reverse complement strand
CCTGCAGGACTTGAAGCTGCACCGCCCGGCCGAGCGCGAGCCCGAGGCCCAAGAGCAGGAGCCCGCCCATCATCGCCACCCGCAGGCGCATCCACCGGGTGGCTCCCTCGGTCGGCGCACGCGACGCGCTGTAGCCCGTTGACGCCATGCCCGCTAAGGACGCCCGGCCACGGCCACCGGACGGGCGGGGGCCGGGCGCGGTGCGGGCCGGGCCAGCACGGTGACGGCGCCTGGCGCCGGAGGCGCCATGCCCAGGCTGTCCTTGGCCAGCTTCTCGAGGCGCGCGGAGCGCTTCAGCGTGCCGAGCTCCAGCCGGAGTCTGTCGTTCTGGAGCGTCAGCGCCTGGTTCTCAGCTTCGAGGTGGCTCAGCGTGTAGCCGGTGTCCACCACCTCGGTGCGGGCGGCGACGTGGAGAATTCCCACCGCGGCCAATAGCGCCGCCACCGCCGCCCCGGGCAGCAACTGGCGGAGGACGACGCCCAGCGTCGGACGAAGCAGCTGTGCGCGCGAGGACTTCACGCCAGGCGCTCCACGGCGCGCAGCCGGGCGCTGCGGGAGCGCGGGTTTTGCGCCACCTCCGCCTCGGAGGCCTTCACCGCCTTGCGCGTCAGCGCCCGGAAGCTTCCCCCGGCGCCGCAGACGCACACCGGGAGCCCGACGGGGCAGGTGCAGCGGCCCTCGAGCGCGCGGAAGGCCGTCTTCACCCGTCTGTCCTCGAGTGAGTGGAAGGCGATGATGGCGGCGCGGCCACCCACCCGGAGGAGGTGGGGCAGCGAGGCCAGGAGTCTGTCCAGGGCGCCGAGCTCGTCATTCACCCAGAGGCGCAAGGCCTGGAAGGTGCGGGTGGCCACGTGCAGGCGCGGCCAGGCGCGGCGCGGCACGGCGCGCTTCACCGCCTCCACCGCCTCCTGGGTGGTGGTGGGGTGAGTGGCCTTCAGGGCACGGGCGATGGCCCGGGCAAAGGGCTCCTCCCCGAGCTCCCGTAGCACCTGGGCCAGGGTGGCCTCGTCCGCGTCCCGGATGGCCTCGGCCGCGCTCGTTCCGCCGCGTCCCATTCTCATGTCCAGGGGGCCGTCCTGCTGGAAGGAGAAGCCGCGGGCCGCATCGTCCAGCTGGTGGCTACTGACGCCCAAGTCGGCGAGCACGCCGTCCACCGGGAGAAGCCCGAGTGGCAGAAGCAACGCCTCGAGGTCTCCGGCGTTGCCTTCCAGCGCCCGGAAGCCTGGCCGCCCGGAGAGGCGCGCGCTGGCGGCGCGCAGCGCGGCCGGGTCGCGGTCCACGCCGATGACGTCCGCGCCGGCCTCGAGGAGCGCCTCGGCGTGGCCGCCGCCACCGAGGGTGGCGTCGACGATGCGCTGTCCGGGTTTGGGTGCAAGCAACTCCACCACCTCGTCACGAAGGACACTCTGGTGCGCGAACTCCACGCCGCTGTTTCCCCCTTCAGGGGCTGCCTTAGGGATGCTCGAAGGGGCCCGTCATCGCGGCACGGGCGTCGGTGGCGTCGCGGAAGACCTCGAAGGCGCCGTGGGCGCCGCCGGCGCGCAGCACCGCTTGAAGGTAGGGCGAGAGCCCGCACACCTTGAGGTCGCCGCCGGCCCTCCGGAAGGCCTCGGCGCGGGCCACCAGCGCCTTCACCCCGCGGTAGTCGAGGTGCGTGACGGCGGTGAAGTCGAGCAACACCCAGACGCAGGAGGCGTCGTAGAGGCGGATCAGCCGGTCCCCGAGCTCGGCCAGCGCCGCCTGGTCCAGCTCCCCCCGTAACCCGAGGGTGGTGTGGCGCAGCCTGAGCCGCGACCGGGAGAGAAGCGTGACTTCTGCCTTCCGCGCTGCGTCGTTCACTTCTGCTCCTTGCCGTGGCGCAGCTCGGTGAGCACGCGCATCACGTCCTGAGAGTCCGCTCCAGCCCGGGCCTCGCTCTGGGCCTGGGCCCAGCCGTCGTGGCTCCACAACTCGATGACCCGCACCATTCCCGCCCACACCACGTCCTTCTCCAGCTGGGCATGGCTGCGAAGCGAGGGAGGGACGAGGAGTCGGCCCAGCCGGTCGAGCGGGCACTCCTGGGCCGGCGCGACGTAGAGACGCATGAGGGTTTTCACCCCCGGCTCCATGGGGTTGCGGTCCGCCAGCGAGGCCTCCAGCCGCTCCCACTCGCGCACCGGGTAGGCGTGCAGGCAGCTGTCCAGCGCCGTCGTCAGGATGAGCCGGTCGTCGTAGCTGCCGAGCAGCGTCTCGCGCAGCCGCGCCGGAAGGCTCGTTCGCCCCTTCGCGTCGATTTGGTGCTCGAAGACGCCCCGAAACACGGTGCACGGCCCGTCCTGGGAAGGAAGTGTACGGCTGATCCGCTGCTTACCACTTCTTACCACTCCGGGCCAAAACCAAAAATTGTGTCCTGCATGCTGGACCTTGTCTTTCAGGCGCCTTCACGCAAGCTTGGAAAGTTATGGACCCCGTGCGGCTCCGCGTGTCGTACCGGAGCCCTACGTCTCTGTTGCAGGCCTTCACCCGCAGCGTCGGTAAGGGCGGCGTCTCGCTGCCCAGCCACAAGGCCCTCGAGCGAGGGACGCGCTTCGTCTTCGAGCTGGTGGCCCCGGACGTCAACGAGGCGGTGGAGGTGACGGGCGAGGTGGTGGAGGTGCGCGCCGCGGCCAATGGCGAGTACGTGCTTGGCATCCGCTACCTCCCCGGACGCAGCCGCCGCGGGCTGGACGCGGTGCTGAGCCGCCTCTTCGAGTCCCACCGCGACGAGCAGGTGCGGCGCTACCCGCGCGTGCCGGTGCACCTGAGGGCGCACGAGAATTCAGGGCTGGTGACGGTGTGGAGCGTCCGAGACCTCTCGCGCGGCGGGGCGGGCGTCGAGCTCGAGGCGGGCGACTTGCCGACACGGGCCCAGACGGGTTCCCCGGTGTTGATAGAGGTGTGGCTCGACTCGGGCAGCATCCTCCTCCATGGCGAGGTGGTGTGGATGACGGCCGGAAGCGCGCGGCCACGGAGTCCCCCGGCCCTCGGCATCAGCTTCGGGCGTCTCCTGCCGGACACCCTGAGGGAGCTGGACCGGGTGCTGGTGCTGGATGGCTTCCCGGCCGGGCCCTGGAGGGCCGAGCTGCGCTTCGGGCTTCACGCCGTGGAGCGCATGCCGTAGGGCCGCCCGGCCGACGCCCGGGAGAAAGTGTCCGGCCTTGGGAGGCCGCCCGGGGCAGAAGACGAGTTTTGGCAGACTGTCGATTTTCCGAGGGCCGCTGCGTCGTAGGCCATCTCGGAATGGACCGAGCGCGGGAAACCCTAAGGAGCCCTTCTCATGCAATACATCCTTCTCATCTACGGCGACGAGCGGCAGTGGGCAAAGCTGTCCCCGGCGGAGATGGACAAGATGTACGCCGCCTTCATGCAGTACTCGAAGGCGCTGGCCGATGCGGGCGTCATGCGCGCCGGCTCGGAGCTCAAGCCCACCTCGAGCGCCACCACCGTGCGCAGCCGCAATGGCAAGGTGACGACGGTGGATGGGCCCTTCGCCGAGACGAAGGAGCAGCTCGGGGGCTTCTACATCATCGAGACACCCAACCTCGAGAAGGCCCTGGAGTGGGCGGCCAAGTGTCCGGGCGCGCAGATGGGGTCTCTCGAGGTCCGTCCGCTCCCGCCGCCCCACAGCTGACAGTCGCCAGTAACAACCCAGCAAGGCCGTGCTCGACCACCTCATCGACCAGGTTTTCCGCCGGGAAAACGGACGGGTGCTGGCCACCCTCATCCGCGCCACGCGCGACTTCGAGCTGGCCGAGGACGCGTTGCAGGAGGCCTGCGCGCGGGCGGCGAGCACCTGGCCCCGGGACGGGCTTCCGCAACGTCCCGGGGCCTGGCTCACCACCGTCGCCCGCCGCTGCGCGGTGGACCTCGTGCGCCGCCGCCAGGCGAGCCCCTCCTGGACGTCGGAGCCCTCTGCCGAGGAGGTACCAGGGGCGGAAACAGAGGAGGACCCGGCCCTCATCTCCGGCGTCGAGGACGACCGGCTGCGGCTCCTCTTCACCTGCTGTCACCCCGCGCTGGCCCAGCCGGCCCAGGTGGCGCTGGCCCTGCGCACGCTGTGCGGGCTGGCCACCCGCGAGATTGCCCGGGCCTTCGTCGAGCCCGAAGCCACCACCGCCCAAAGGCTGGTGCGAGCGAAGCGGAAAATTCGCGACGCCGGGATTCCCTACGAGGTCCCCCGCCCCGACGTCTTCCCGGAACGGCTCGAGGCCGTGGAGGCCGTCGTCTACCTCGTCTTCAACGAGGGCTATGCCTCCACCGACGCCCAGGGGCTCGTGCGTCCTGACCTCAGCGCGGAGGCCATCCGCCTCGGCCGCCTCCTGGTGGAGCTGCTCCCGGACGAGGTCGAAGCCCAGGGACTGCTGGCCCTCATGCTGCTTCACGACGCACGGCGGGAGGCCCGCCTCGGCCCGGACGGCGCTCTCATCTCGCTCGAGGAGCAGGACCGCGCCCTCTGGGACGCTGCCCTCATCCGCGAGGGCACAAGCCTGCTCGACGCCGCCGTGGCCGCGCGCCGGCCAGGCCCCTACCAAGTCCAGGCGGCCATCGCTGCGCTGCACGCCGGCGCGCGGAGAGCCGAGGAGACGGACTGGGTGCAGATTTCTGCGCTCTACAGCGCCCTGTTGCGCTACCTGCCGACGCCGGTGGTGGAGCTCAACGCGGCCGCGGCCCTGGCCATGGCGCAGGGGCCGGAAGAGGGCCTGCGGTGGATGGATTGCCTGTCGAGCCGGGCGGAGCTCCAGGGCTACCACCTCTTGCCCGCCGCACGGGCTGACCTCCTGCGGAGGGCCGGGCGCAAGGAGGAGGCCCGGCTGGCCTATGCCGCCGCGCTGGCGCTCGTGCGTAACCCCGCCGAACGCCGCTACCTCGAGCGCCGTCTACTGGCACTGGACGCCGCAGAGGCCCGGGGCCAGTCAGAAGTCCTCCCCCCCGAGACGCCAGGGACGTCTCCCGGCTAGCCTCCCGCCCCAGGCCATGCACCCGACGGCCATACCGCCGCTCGCCGAGAACGCCGCCGTTGGCCGGCGCTGGTGGGTGCCGGGCCTCGTCTGGTGGGTGCTCTTCCTCGGCGTCCTCGTCATCGCCGTCCAGGAGTGCAGCTAGGCGCGCAAACCCTCTCCGCTTCAGCTACCAGCGGAGGACGAGCGGTAGCTCGGGCCGGACGTCGGCCGCGCCGGTGCTTCCTGGCTTCGGCCCGAAGCCGACTTCCAAGAGCGGCCCTGGGCAGACGACGAAAGAGACGAGCCCCGCTGCTGCCACGGCCCCCGGGGACTCCGTGGGAGGGCCGGGGATGGAAATGCGCACCGACGTCAACTCCCGCAGGGGGGCGGAATGCTCGATGGGCTGCTCGGGCGAGTCGGCCCTTCGCCGCGGCAGGCCGAGGTAGAAGAACCCCGGCTCCGACAGCCGCGTGCCAACGGCCACCTCCAGGGGCACATTGGAGGGCAAGTAGCGAGGACGGTACTGCCAGCTGGCAAAGGGGGGCGTGCCGGGCTCATCGCCGTCCGGCCGCAGGACGACGCCGAAGGGGCTCGCCCCTGTCTGTCTCTCGGACCAGCGCTCGAAGAGGCGCGACGGCTTGGACAGGGAGTTTTGCGCCTGCTCCACATCCCGCACCCACACGAGCGCGAGGTAGGCGTTGCGAAAGAAGAAGCGCCGGCACGCCGTCCCCTGCCCGGGATGCGTGTTGGGGGAGCCCTCCGTCAGCCCGAGCCGGGAGAGCGCAGCCGCCTCTGGCGCGCCTGGCGAGCAGAGGATGAAGACGTGGTCAAGGACAGTCACTCCCAGAGGCAAATGTTAACGGCCCTCCGGAAGCGTGTACTCAAATTCGTAGAGGTGCTTTCCGTCGACAATCTTGATGTCCAGTTTCCCGGACAGGCCCAGAAGCTCGCCCGCACCGGAGTCCGGGACCACGGTGACGCTGAGCACGTAGCCAGAGGCCTTGGACATGGTGCCGGTGTGTTGCAGGAGGAAGCTGCCTCGCCTTCCCTTCAGTGTCCCGGTGACGCGCTCGATGGCCACGTAGCCCGCTGAACCCGGGACGTCGGAGACGCCGGTGAGCATCTGTCCCTTGCTCGTCGCGTCGAGGTCCCCATGGTAGCGCTTCTCGATGGACCTCCGGCCGAGCGTCGAGCCCTCGGCTTTGTCCTCCGGCCCCTGCGGCGTCAACGTGACGTCAAAACTCCCACTGGCATGCGCGGCCATGGCGCTCCTTGGCGGTGCGGCGGTTGAAGAGGAGGGTGCGGCGTGGGCCGAAAGGCCCCAGGCAAAGGCGGCGAGGCCGGCACCGAATGCCAGGTGTCTCGTCTCGATGCCAATGCCGCCCATCTGCCGCCTCCTCTTGTGCACTGTGTGAAGAGGCCATAGGCCTTCGGGCCATGGAGCGTCTTGTAAAAACACGACACGCGCCGACGCTGTCCCGACTGCAGTGAGCGCGGCGCATGGCGACACACCCCGAGGAGTCCTCTCGCCGCCGGCCGGCGCGGAGGGCATCGAGAACGAGCGCTTCCCGCCCGGCCCCGCGCTGGCTCCCTTCATCGCCCACTTCTGGACGGTGCGCTGGGACCGTCGCGGCAGGCCGGACTTCCTCGCCGAGACGCTTCCCCACCCTTGCGTCCACCTCCTCTTCGAGCGCGGTCGCGCCCAGGTGGCCGGCATCTCGACGCGAGTTTTCAGACGCCGCCTGCACGGGCAGGCCCGTGTCTTCGGCGTCAAGTTCCGTCCGGCCGCCTTCCAGCCCTTCCTCAAGGCCCCGGTCTCCAGCATCCGGAACCGCGTCCTCGCTCTCTCCTCCGTCTTCGGCAAGGAGAGCGTCGTCCTCAAGGACGCCATCCTCAGCGAGCCGGACGTCGGCCGATGTGTCGAGCTGGCCAGGGACTTCCTCCTGCCTCGGCTTCCGCCCATGCCGCCGCACGTTGCGCAGCTGAGGGACTTGGTGGAACGGATGTCCACGGACCAGTCCATCACCCGCGTGGAGCACGCAGCGGCGCTCGCCGGGCTGGACGTGCGCACCCTCCAGCGCCGCTTCCGCGCCGCCGTCGGGGTGAGCCCGAAGTGGGTCATCCAACGCTACCGGCTGCACGAGGCGGCGGAGCAACTGTCGCGCTCCGACGCGAAGGACCTGGCGGCCCTGGCGCTGCAGCTTGGCTACTTTGACCAGCCGCACTTCATCCGCAGCTTCAAGGCGGTAACAGGACGGGCCCCGGGTACCCACCTCCGACGGAGGACGGCGACGCCGCCTCTTGCACGCCCACGCCACTGAGGCGGCGTCGCGCAGGGGCTGACGCCTTCAGCGCGAGGGCGCGGGGCGCGCCACGACAATGCGGGTGACGCCGCCCAGACGAAGCATGCCATCCGTGCGGAGGTCCTCGGCAGCGGCCGTCATGTCCTCCTCCCAGGCGCGCTGCTCGGCCTCCGGCAGCTCATTCAACAGCCGGGTGAGTCCCAGCGCCCGCACCCAGGCCAGGAGCTCCTCGCTGGTTTCGCTCTCGAAGACGCTGACGTCCATCTCCTCGACGTGCTCGATGGCGAAGCCCGCCTGACGGAAGTCTCGCCGCGTCCGCTCGACGTCCGCGTAGCGAAACGTCCCCGGCACCTCAAAGTCGAGCGGCGGCAGCGCCCGGTAACGCGAGAGGAGGCGCCGGGGAAGCGTGAAGTAGGGGACGCGCTCTGGCTCCGCCCACAGCGCCGCTACCAGCACGCCGCCCGGCACCAGGGCGCAGCGGGCCGTCTCCAGCGTTGCCACCGGGTTGGCCAGGTACATGAGTCCCCAGCGGATGGTGGCTGCATGGAAGTGGCCCGCCGGGAGGCCTCCCATGCCTTCCGCATTGGCCGCGTGCAGCTCGAGGTTTCCGAGGCCCTCCTGGTCCGCCTTCTCCCGCGCCATCCGCATGAGGGGCTCCGACAACTCCACGCCAACGACGCGGCCCTGCGGCCCGACGCGGCGGGCCGCGCGCAGGGCGGGCTCCCCGCGCCCGGTGGCGAGGTCGAGCACCCGCATCCCTGGCCGGAGGCCAGCGAGGTCGAGCATTCTCTCGCTGAGTGGCGCACTCAGCCGCGACTCGACGGCGTCGTACCTGCGCCAGACGTCTTCAGGAGTGGGGACGTCTCGCTGGCCCGTCATCGCGCGCCGGGGCGGGCCCCGCTTTAGGCCACCCCGGCGGGGTAGCCGCTGGCTGCCTCGACGGCCTGGACGACTGTCTCCCGCAGCTTCGCCGGTGCATAGGGGCGAAACTGGGTGAGGGGCGCGATGCGCGAAAGGTGGGCCTCCAGGGCTGGCCCCTCGGCGCAGGCGCAGAGGGCCCGTCGGGCCCGCTCGATGCCTCGGGCATGGGCCTCCACCGCGTAGGCGGCCGTCATGGCCGTGCGCACCGGCCCGAGTCCGCCGCCGGTTTGCCGCGTCCGCGTCACCATGGAGTCGACGGCATAGGCGTCGATGACGATGTCCGAGACGGCCCCCAGCACCTCCTGATGCTTCTCCTGGTCGGTGCCGAAAGCCTCCACCGCGGCCTTGAGCGCGTACAGCGCGAGCCACTTGAGACACTCGGCGGTGTGCGCGGCGGCGGACAGCGCGTCTCGGCCGAGCGGCGCCGGGCCGCTGTTGGAAAGAAGCGCGCGCTCCACCGCCTCGGCCTGGGCAAACAGCGGCAGCGCGCCCTTGGCCGCCCGTTTCACGAGCATGCCCGTCACCAGCATGCGGTTGATTTCATTCGTCCCCTCGAAAATCCGGTTGATGCGCGCGTCGCGGTAGGCCCGCTCCACCGGGTAGTCGGCGATGAAGCCCGCCCCACCGTGGATTTGCACCGCGTCGTCCACCACCAGGCCCAGGGCCTCGCTGCCGGAGACTTTGAGGATGGAGGCCTCCACGGCGAATTCCTCGATGGCGGCGATGGTCTTCGCGTCGTAGTCCGCCGCCGAACGGTCCTCGCTGGCGAGGGCAGCGTCGATGAGGCCCGCCGTCCGGTAGCACATCGACTCCACGGCGTAGATGGCGCCCGCCATCCGCGCGAACTTCTCGCGCAGGAGGGGAAACTTTGCCACCGGCGTGCCGAACTGCTTTCGCTCGGAGGCGAACCGAATGGCATTCTCCAACTGCTGCTTCATCCCTCCCAGGACGCCGGCGCCCAGCTTCAGGCGCCCGAGGTTGAGGATGTTGAAGGCAATTTTGTGCCCCTTCCCAATCTCCCCGAGCACGTTCTCGAGAGGGATGCGCGCGTCCTCGAAGTAAAGCGGACAGGTGGAGGAGCCCCGGATGCCCATCTTGTGCTCCTCCGGGCCAACGGTGAAACCCGGGGCACCGCGCTCCACGACGAAGCCGGTGAACTTCTCTCCATCCACCTTGGCGAAGACGATGAAGACGTCGGCGAAGGCGGCGTTGGTGATGTAGAGCTTGCTGCCGTTGAGCACCCAGGACTTGCCGTCGGCAGACTTGACGGCCTTCGTCTTGGCGCCGAGCGCATCCGAGCCGCTGCCCTGCTCGGTGAGGGCATAGGCCGCCACCTTCTCGCCACTGGCCAGCCCCGGCAACCAGCGCTTCTTCTGCTCCAGCGTGCCGAACCAGGCGATGGGCAACGTGCCGATACCGGTGTGGGCGCTGAAGGTGACGCTCCAGCTGCCATTGGAGCCATTGGCCTCGGCCACCAGCATCGACGTCGTCTTCTCCGCCTGCAGCCCGCCGTACGCCTCCGGCAGGTCGAGCCCGAGAAGCCCCAGCTCGCCGGCCTGGTGAAGCAGCGAGCGCAGCAGGGCGTTGTCCTTGCCCTCGATGGCGACGGCGCGCGGCAGCACCTGCTCCCGGCAAAACTGCAGCGCCGTCTTCGAGTACAGCCGCTGCTCCTCGGTGAAGGACTCGGGCGTGGTGATGCGGCGTTTGCCAATTTCCTCCAGGAGGAACCCTCCTCCTTGGGAGGCGGCCGGTTGCGGGGTGGGCTCGAGCACGGCAGCCATGCGGGACCTCCGGATTGACTCTGGAATCAGCCCGCGACTCTTAACGCGAGCCCGGGGCTGCGCGCCAGCCGGGCGGACGGGGGTAGACAAGACACAGCGAGCCAAAGAGGGGCCCCTCCTTGGACGTCCAGGCGGCGGTGAGCAGCGCGGCCGTCTCCCGGAGCTCCGTGGCGAAAGAGGGCACCACGCACAGCGTGTCGGCCTGGGCGAAGCGGCTCTTCAGCCGTTCGAGCCCCTCGCGGGCCAGTGCCACGTCCAGCTGTCCTCCCCGGCGGGGCACGGTGGGCCCGTTGGCGTCGCTGCCCGGAAGCTTGCCCACGTTGCTGACCAGCTCCAGGCCATCCTGTCGCTCGATGATTCGCAGGGCACCGGGCTTCGGCTCATGAAGCCAGGCGTCAAACGTCGGCGCGTCCCGGAGCGCGACACGGAAGGCCACCTTCCCGGAGGGGTGCACGAGCCACGTCTCGATTCCCGCATCATCCAGCGCGGCCAGAAGCGGTGCGACCTGAGCCAGGTAAGTGTCCGCATCGGGCACGAGCAACAGCGGTCCCTTGCCCACCGCGGCGAGCGCGTCGGCACAGCCGTTGGGCGTGCTGACGTCGAAGCGCGTGCTTCCCAGCTGCACCATCGAGCCCACGAGGAGCGCCTGCACCGCCTGGGTGGGGATGGCCTGCCCCCACACCGGCGCCGCCTTCACGCGGTATGCCGCTTCCCGGCCGGCATCCGAAGGGGCGGTGCGCTGCAGCGGCGCGAGGGGGACGGGAGCGAGCGCCTTCAACGCGGCCGGACTCTCCTCCCGCTGACAGCCGGCGAGTGCGACGAGGCTCAGGAGGGAGAAGAGACGCATTGCGCGCGGGGACTCCAGGCTCCGGAGTGTATGGCGGCTGGGGCCGTTCCACTGCAAGCGGAACCTCTGGCAGCCAACAAGAATTCAGCCATCCCGCGGCGCAGACGCGGACTGGCCGAAGGGGCTGCGCGCATCCTGCGTGTTACGCTTCGGCAGACGTGATGGAGGAAACGCCGCTCTCCCCGCTGCCGTTCGGTCGCTACCAACTGCTCGAGCGCCTGGCCGTGGGCGGGATGGCGGAACTCTACCGGGCGCGCTCGGTGGCCTCGGCCGGCGTGAGCAAGGCCGTGGTGGTGAAGAAAATCCTTCCCGCCTTCGCCGGGCAGCGCGACTTCGTCCGGATGTTTGTCAACGAGGCCCGCATCGCCGTCACCCTCAGCCACGCCAACATCGCCCAGGTCTTCGACTTCGGCGAGGTGGAGGGCGAGTACTACCTGGCCATGGAGTACGTGCGCGGCCAGCCCCTGTCCAAAGTCATCCGCCGGACACACGCCTTGGGCCTGCCGTGGGTGCCCGAGGAGTACGCCGTCTTCGTCGCGCTGCAGATGAGCCAGGGGCTGCAGTACGCGCACAGCCGCTCGGACGAGGCGCACCAGCCGCTGCACATCATCCACCGCGACGTCTCGCCGCAAAACGTCATCATCGGCTACGAGGGCGAGGTGAAGATTGTCGACTTCGGCATCGCCCGCGCCCGCGGCGCCACCGACTCCGGGCTGCGCGAGGGGGCGGTGAAGGGGAAGTACCCCTACTTCTCGCCGGAGCAGGCGCGGGGAGACGAGGTCGACGTGCGCACCGACGTCTACGCCACCGGGGTGGTGCTGTACCAAATGTGCTGCGGACGCCTTCCCCACGAGGGGAAGATGGTGCAGACGATGCAGAGCATCCTGCGCGGCGAGTTCCCGAGCCCGCGCAGCCTCAACCCCGGCCTGTCCGTCGAGCTCGAGCACATCATCCTCACCGCGATGGCGGCCTCGCCGAAGGACAGGTACCCCACCGCCGACGCGCTCGGACAGGCCCTCAACGAGCAGCTGCACCAGAGCCGGGCCCGCGTCTCCACCCGCTCGCTGGGCGAGTTCATGTCCTTCCTCTTCGAGCCGGAGCTGCTGGCCGACGGGGTGGACCTCAAGCAGGCGCGGGCGGTGATTGAGCAGGTCCCCACCTGGCGACGGGGGGGACGCGTCCCTGCGCCGGACACCCCGGACGGGGCCCACACCCTCTCCGCGCCCACCGCTCCCCAAGTCCCAACCCCCCTCGTCTCCCCCCGCCGGCGCCGGGGACGCCTCCTCGGCCTCTTGCTTCCCCTGGCTGGCCTCGTCTTCGGCCCCGGGGCCGAGGCGCGCCCGGCTTTGAGGGGCGTCGTCTGTGGGCAGGGCGACGGCGCCCCCTCCCTTGGGCGTGGGGACTCCCCCCCACGGGGTCCTGACGACCTCAGGGGCAACGTCTGACCGCCCCACCAGGGGCGCAAGCGCTCGAAATTCGAGCCCTTCTCCTCTGGCCTCCGCTTCGCAATGGCAGTGCCTCGTCATGGGTTTCGACGATGGCACCAGTGCGCTCCTCGACGTCGTCCCTTCCCGGCGTGCCGGGGGGGCGCGGCGGCGCGGCTACGTCCTGGTGGTGGACGACGAGCCCCTCATCGGCGCCTCGGCGCGTCGCCTCCTGTCGAGCGAGCACGACGTGGTGGTGGTGCAGAGTGGCGCCGCGGCCCTCTCGGCGGTGGACTCCCCGCGGGCCTTCGACGTCGTCTTGTGCGATTTGATGATGCCGGAGATGACGGGCATCGAGCTTCACCAGGCGCTTCAGCGGAGTCGTCCGGAGCTCGCCGAGCGGATGGTCTTCATCACCGGCGGCGCCTTCACCCTGGCCGCCGAGGTCTTCCTGGAGCGCGTCGCGGTGAGGCGGATGGACAAGCCCTTCGACCCACACGCGCTCGCCGCGGTGGTCCGGGACTTGGTCGGCGACTGACGCTGGGCGCCCCACCGGCACTGGGCATGGCGGCCCCGGGGCCGATGGTGTAGGAAGCCGGCCCCGGCATGTCCGACCTAGCGCCGCCCCTCAAGCTCGCCGTGGGCGATCGCGTGGTTTACCCCAACCAGGGCGTCTGCCGGGTGACGAGCGTCGAGGCCAAGGAAGTCGCCGGCCAGCGCCTCGTCTTCGTCACGCTGCGCCGCGAAGAGGACGGCGCGGTGGTGATGGTGCCCGAGGCCAAGGTGCAGGCCATCGGGGTGCGCAAGGTGGCCGGCCCGGAGGAGGCGGCGCAGGTGGTGGCCTTCCTCCGTTCCGACAGCGACCATGCCACCCTCGACTGGAAGGCGCGCTCGCGCAGCAACGTCGAGCGGATGAGCCAGGGCGGCGTGCTGGGGCTGGCCGAGGTGGTGAAGGAGCTGGCGGTGCTGAGCGAGCTGCGGCCGCTGCCCACCAAGGAGCGCGAGCTCTACGACAGCGCGCGACATCTGCTCGTCACCGAGCTCGCCGCCGCCCTCAACGCGCCCCCCTGCGACGCCGAGGACACCTTCGACTTGGTGCTGTTTCCGCCCGGCCGCGAGCGCCCCAAGCGCACCGTGGAGGAATTCGCCCGGCCGCGCGACGAGTCGGACCTGGACGCCATCGGCGACGACTTGCTCGACCTCGATGCAGACATCGAGATTGCGCCCGAGGAAGCAGCGGGCGACGCCGAGCCCGCGGCCGCGCCCGAGGAAGACGGCGCACCGGCACCGGCGGCCAAGCCCAAGGCAAAGGCCAAGCCGGCGGCGGCCAAGGCCAAGCCCGCCCCGAAGAAGAGCAAGCCAAAGCCCGCGCAGAAGGCGAAGCCCGCGGCCAAGCCCGCCAAGGGCAAGGCAGCCCCCAAGGCCAAGAAGCAAAGTCCGAAGGGAGGGAAGAAGCGGTGATTCGCGTCGTCACCCTCGACCCGCACGAGCCGGCGGCCGTCCAGAAGCTGTGCCGGCTGCTCTACCAGGCCTTCGGCGTGGGCTGCGACATGGCCGGGGACATGAGCGTCCCGGCCGGCATGACGGCTCCCTTCGACGCCGAGGCGCTGGCCATGGCCGCGCCCATCCCCAAGCTGTACGCCGATGACCGCGTGCTCTACCTCACCAGCCGCCCCCTCAAGGACCGGGCGCTCATCTCGGGGACGGCTCCCACCCACGGCTTCGCGCAGTACGGCGGCCAGCGCGCGCTCATCACCACCGCTGGCGTGAAGGACTTGGAAGCCTCCTTGAAGCTGGTGGGTCGTCACGCCATGCACCAGCTTGGCCACTGCTGGGACTTGCACCACTGTCTCGACCCGCGGTGCGCCATGTACCCGCCCTGGACGCCGTCCTTCGGCGCCAATGACGCCATCTTCGACACCTTCTGCCGCGAGAAGAGCGAGCAGAAAATCCGCCTTGCCAAGTCCTGAGCCGCGCCCGTCGCGCCTGGCCGCCGCCGAAGGCGCGGGGTTTCTCCTGGTGGCGTTGCTCGGGCTCGGGTTTCAGGCCTGGCTGCCCACGGTGCTGCCCAAGGACGGCGACGAGCGTGCGGTGGCCGACGTCCTGCAGCGCGAGGCCGAGCCGGGCGACGTGGTGCTTCTGCACCCCTGGTGGACGGAGCGCGCCCGTCTCTTTCTCCCGGAGGGCCTGCCCGTCGTTGGCTACCTGGGTGATGAGACGGACGCGCTGCTCGAGCACCCGCGCATCTGGGTGCTGGCCCAGCCATCGCTTCCCCGCACTCCCGCGTCGGCCTTCGCCGCGGCTTTTCTCCCCGGCCGCACGCGCCTCGGGGAGGAGCGCCACTTCGGCCCGCTGTCGCTGAGTCTCTACCGGAATGGGCGCGCCAGAGGCGTGCGCTTCTCGGCCGCTGAGGCGCTTCCGACAGCCAGGGTGACGCTGGCCGTCCCCGGCTCGGAGCCCGTCCCTTGCGTCCAGGACGGCTCCACCTTTCGCTGCCTGAGCGGCGCCCATGCCGAGGCCGGCATTCACGAGGTGTTCTACCAGCCTGTCCGTTGTCTCTTCGTCGTCCCCCCCGGCGGCCCGGGCGCGGTGGAGCTCACCTTCGAGGGCGTGCCGGCCAGTGCCGCGCTGCGCCTCGAGGCCGGCATTGCCTGGGAACACGCCTGGAAGCGTGGCGGGGGCCTGACGCCATTGCACGCCAGCCTCCTGGACGCGGACACCGGCGCGCCCCTGGCCGCTCTCAGCGTCGAGCCCGGGACGGAGGGCTTCGTCGCGGCCGAAGTCCCAGGGGGCCCGCGCCGCCTCCGCCTCCGCGTCCAGTCCGACAATGCGCACGAGCGCGAGGCCTGCCTCGTCCTGCGCGCGCTCGACGCCGGAGGGACGCCGTGAGCCGCGCCCCGCTGCGGACGGACCGGCGCATCGCCCTCGGCCTGTTTCTCGGGGCCTTCGCCGTCCTCTTTGCCACCGAGGCCGCGGTGGGCTTCGTGCGCGACGAGAGCGTGTACTTCGCCGCGGCCGAGCAGGCGGTGCGCTGGCTTCGCTACCTCTTGCAGAGCCCGGTGCGGGGCCTCAGCGACGCCGTCACCACCCAGGCCTTCGACTTCAACCACGAGCACCCGGTGGGCATGAAGCTGCTCTTCGGGCTCTCCTTTCAGCTCTTCCACGAGACGCTGGGCCTCTTGCGGCCAGCCACCGCCTTCCGCCTGCCGGCCCTGGCCATGGCCGCCGCCATCCCCGCCGTGCTGCATGCCTGGGGCAGTGTCCTCTATGGCCGGAAGGCCGGCCTGTTTGCCGCCCTGTGCTTTCTGGCCGCGCCACGGCACTTCTTCCACGCCCACCTGGCCTGCTTCGACATGCCCGTCGCGGCGGCGTGGCTCTTCGTCGTCTATGCCTTCTGGCGCGCCGAGACGGACGAGGGCTGGTGGCTGTGGACGGGCCTTCTCTGGGGGGCGGCGCTGGCCACCAAGCACAACGCCCTGTTTCTCCCCCCGGTGCTTCTGCCCTTCGTCGTCCTGCGCGCCTACCGCGCCAGCACCGGAAAGCCCGCGGCGCGGGAGCTGGCCTTGAAGGCCCTCCTCCTTCTGGCGGCCACGGCCGGCCTCCTGTGCCTGCTTCTCTTGCTCTTGACGCCGGAGGGCTTTGTCCAGAGCTGGGCCTTCCTCAGCCCGCAGACGGTGCTGGTGGCCTTCCTCGCCGTCGGGTTGCTGGTGCTGGGGGTGCGCCTTCGAAAGACGGACGTGGCCACATTCCGCGCCGTGGCACCGCTTGGCGCCATGCTTCTCCTCGGCCCGGCCATCCTCTACGCCGTCTGGCCGTGGCTCTGGTACCACCCGGTGGACCGCTTCGCGGCCTACCTCGAGTTTCACGCCACCCATGTGCACTACGCCTGGACGTACCTCGGCACGGTGCTGCGCGAGCCCCCCTTCCCTCTCAGCTACGTCCTGGTGGTGACGGCGCTGACGCTGCCCATCTCGCTCGTGGCGCCGATGAGCGTCGGGCTCCTCTCCCTTGGCGTCCGCTCCATCGCTGCCTGGCGGCCCGCCTGGCGGGCCCGCGTCACGCCGGCCAGCGCCTCCGAGGCGCTGGTGGGGCTCAACGCCCTGGCCTCCATCGTCCTCATCTCCTTTCCGGACGTGCCCCACTTCGGGGGCGTCAAGCACTGGCTGCCCTCCATGCCCTTCTTGGCCCTCCTCGCCGGCCGGCAGGTGCAGCTGGCCGGCGAGGGGCTGGCCGCGTGGCTACGTCCACGGCTGCGACGCCTTCCCGCCACGGCCGTCACGCCACTCCTCGGAGGCGTCCTGCTCCTTCCGGCGGTGACGCTGACGGCCCACGTGCACCCCTACGGGACGAGCGCGTACGGCGAGCTGGCCGGCGGAATTCCCGGCGCGGCCTCCCTCGGCATGCAGCGGCAGTACTGGAGCAACAACGTCACCGGAGTGCTGCCCTGGCTGAATGCCCATGCCCCCCGCGGGGCTCGCATCTGGCTACACGAGGTGGTGTCCTTCCATGACTACCAGCGCAACGGGATGCTGCGGGAGGACCTCCGGCAGGCAGCCGGCCCGGCGGATGCGGACATCGCCGTCGTGCAGTACCATCAGGAGTTCAGGGAGCAGGAGCTGGCCGTCTGGCAGGCCTTCGGCACCACCCGGCCAGTGACGGGTCTCTACATCGACGAGACGCCCCAGGTCGTCGTCTACCAACGCCGTTAGCGACGCAAACACCTGCTGGCGCCCTTTTTCTGGAGTCGCATCCAAAAGGGGAGGACGGCCATGTCGAGGACGCTCGTAGTCGTCTGTGCATCGGTGCTGCTTTCGGACTGCAAGAAACCCACGGCCGCGCCCCAGCGGATGGAAGTCCGCCAGCTGGGAGGCAACGTCGTGCAATTCGTCCCCGGGGCGGACCAGCTGCCCTTCTGCCTCATCTACACCCAGTCGGAAAAAGGCGTGACGCGGCAGATGACGATGACGCAGAGCAACCAGTCCGTCCCCTGTCCTGCCGGCGAGCCCGTCCTCGGGCTTCGGTTTCGCGTCCCTGCCGACGAGGGGTGGGTGAAAATCCGAGTGCTCTTCAGCGACCAGCGGCTGCAGGCGACGGAGCTGGCCTCGCAGGTGGTGGAGATGTCGAGTCCCACCTTCGACCCCATCAATCTCCGGCTTCCGGGCCGCGTCGTCCTCGAGTCCCTGGACTTCGTCCCGGCCCAGGAGCCCCTGGCCGTGGCCGGCGAAGTGGTGAGGTCAGCCAAGTCCGATGCGGGGAGCTTCAGCCTTCCGCGCTGAGGGCGGCCCTCGCAAGCCCCTCTCTAGGCGTCAGAGAGCCGCGTCCACACCGTCTTGTACTCGAGGTAGTTGTGAAGGGCGTGCTGGGAGAGGTCCCGTCCCCAGCCCGACTGCTTGACGCCGCCGAAGGGTGCGGCGTCGTCGAACTCGTTGAAGCAGTTAATCCACACCACGCCGCTCTTCAGCCTTCGCGCGAGCGCGTGGGCCCTGGCCACGTCGGACGTCCAGAGGCTGGCTCCGAGGCCGTAGGGCGTGGCATTGGCCAGGGCGATGGCCTCCGCGGCGTCCTGCACGCGCATACAAGCCACCACCGGCCCGAAAATCTCCTCCTCGGCGATGCGCATGCCGGGCCGCACCTCGGAAAACACCGTCGGCTGAAGGAAGTTCCCCCGCGCCTTGTCCCCTTGAGTGTCGCGCGCGCCCCCGGCCACGAGGCGCGCCCCTTCCGCCTTCCCCGAGGCGACGTAACCGAGAATGGTGTCCAGGTGGGAAGCCGTCACTTGCGCCCCCATCTCCGTCGCCGGGTCGAGTGGGTCCCCCACGCGCAGCGCCCGGGCCCGTTCCGCCAGCGCTTCGACGAAGGCCTCGTACAGTCGGGCCTCGACAATGACTCGGCTCCCGGCGCTGCACACCTCTCCCTTGCAGCCGAAAATTCCCCACAGGCAGGCCTCCACGGCCTGGGCGAAGTTGGCGTCGGCCAGCACAACCTGGGGGCTCTTCCCGCCGAGCTCCAGCGACAGGCGCTTGAGGTTCGTGTCCGCGGAGGCGTGCAGGAGGCGCCTCGCGGTGCGGATGGAGCCCGTGAAGGCCACCTTGTCCACGCCCGGGTGCCGGGCCAGCGCCTCGCCGGCCGACATCCCCTCTCCCGGAAGGACGTTGAGGACGCCGTCCGGGAAGCCCACCTCCCGCGCCAGCTCGCCAAGCTTCATGGCGGTGAGGGGCGTCAACTCCGAGGGCTTCAGCACCACCGTGCACCCGGTGGCCAGCGCCGGCCCCACCTTCCAGCAGGCGAGACTGGTGGGGTAATTCCACGGGACGATGGCGGCCACGACGCCCACCGGCTCGCGCAAGACGTAGGTGAGGAAGGTCCCGTCGACGGGCACCACCTCGCCCAGCACCTTGTTGGCCCACTCGCTGGCATAGGCCAGCGTCGCAGCCCCCGGCGCCACGTCGCCCTTCAGTGCCTCGGCGAAGGTTTTTCCATTGTTGAGGGACTCGATGAGGGCAAATTCCTCGCGCCGCTCCCAGAGGGCATCCGCCAGCTTCCGGAGGAGGCGCCCGCGGGCACTGGCATTCATCCTCGGCCAGGGCCCGACGTCGAAGGCCCGCCGCGCGGCCAGCACTGCCGCCTCGACGTCGCGCGGCCCGGCCGCCGGAGCGGCGGGCAGCGCGTCGCCGGTGGCCGGGTTTCGCAGGGCCAGCGTCCCGCCCTCCAGCGGCGCCACGGACTGGCCGTCGATGAGCAGCTCGGTCCTCGGCCAGCGAGGCGTCAACGTGCGCGGGTCAACCATGGGGGCCTCCGAGAGGGGGCGCGTCGCCGCACTTAGCGGCGATGAAGGCCTACCGCACCTGGGCGTGGCACCGCCGCGGAATGCGAGGAGGCGCCCGTTATTCCAGGCCCGCTTGTTTCGGCAGCTTCGCGGCCAGGACGTCAACCTGCTCGATTTTCGGCGGCTGGCTGAGAAGCTCGGACGCTTTGGCCATCAGCGCCGCCGCAACCCGGCCCGCGAGGTGCGCCTTGCGGCCGGCCTCGTCGGGGAAGGCGTCGAAAATTCCAAAGGTGCTGGGCCCCATCCTGAGGGCAAACCAGGCGGTGGTGGCCGGTTCGGCCTGGACGATGGAGAGGCCGCCTTCGAGAAACTTGGCCACCTCCGCCTCCTTGCCCGGCTTCGCCTCGAGACGTACCAGAAGCGCGACAGAAACCATTGTGGAGTCCTCCTTCTCTTGCTCGTGCAGCGTGAGTGCCTGTTACGCACGGAGGGCCTGGACGGTCGCATGTTTTTCGCCGGCTGGCGCTGGCGCGCCCTCCCTGGGCATGGTCCGCTGGACGTCGCCACCCATGAGCAATCGCTGGGAACGTCTCCTCGACACCAAGCCCATCCCCATCCAGGAGCACCTCCTGGACGAGGTGGCGCGGCTTCTCGAGGCGGAGCTGCGCGGCTGGCCCCTCAACGTCGAGGAACTCGACGTGGCCACCGGCCGAGGCTTCGTGGACTTTCTCTCAAAAGAGACGCCGCGGCCCCCGAAGGAGGTCTTCACCGAGGCGCTTCGCCTCACCCGCTGGGAGCTGGAGCGAGCCACCGACGCCCTCGACGACTACTTCAGAAACCGCCGCTACCAACAGGCGGGCGTTGTGGAGGCGGGGCGGCCGGCGCTCCTCTTCGTGACAAGGTGGCTTCTCGAGCAGCTGCTCAGCCTCGGCGAGGCGACAGCGGGCCGGGTGAAGCGTAAGGACATGGCGCATGTCCTCGACCGCCTCGAGCGGCGTTCGGCTAGCGCACCCGCGTGACGAGCACCCGCTCCTCGGTGAGCTCCTCCATGGCCGAGCGCACGCCTTCTCGCCCCAGGCCCGAGGCCTTGCTGCCGCCGTAGGGGTAGTTGTCGCTTCGGTAGCTTGGCGCGTCGTTGACGATGACGCCGCCCACCTCCAGCCGGTGAAAGGCCTGCCGGACGTTGCCGAGGTTACGGGTGAACACGCCGGCCTGGAGCCCGTACTCGGTGGCGTTGACGGCCTCGAGCCCCGCCTCCCAGCTGTCCACCGGCCACACCGCCACCACCGGCCCAAACACCTCCTCGCGCGCCACCTTGGCCGTTGGAGGGACGTCCGCCAGCACCGTCGGGAAGAGGAGCCGCCCCTGGCGCTGGGTGCCGAGCAGCGTCCTGGCGCCTTGGCCCACCGCCTCCTCCACCCAGGAGGTGATGCGGAGCGCGCTCGTGTCGTCGATGACGGGGCCGCACAGCGTGGCCTCCTCCGACGGGTCCCCGGTGGGGACGGCGCGGGCCAGCGCGAGAAAGCGCTCCAGGAAGGCCTGGTGCACGGAGCGCTCGACATAAATTCGCTGCACCTTGATGCACACCTGTCCGGCGTAGCCGAAGCCCCCGGCCACGCAGCGGGCCGCCGCCCAGTCCAAGTCCGCGTCCGCCCCCACCAGCACCGCCGCGTTGCCGCCAAGCTCGAGGAGGACGCGGCCCGGCGCCTTCTGCTTCAAGTGCCAGCCCACCTTGGCGCTCCCGGTGAAGGACAGCACCCGCACTTGGGGCGAGGTGGCCAGCTGCTCGGCGACGGCAGTCTCGCAAGGCAGGACTTGCAGCGCCGCCGGGTCCGCCCCGGCCGCCTGGGCCACCTCGGCGAGCAGGAGTTGGGCCCCGGGCGCCTGGGGAGGAGGCTTGATGATGATGGGCGCGCCGACGGCCAGGGCCGGCGCCACTTTGTGCGCGCCGAGGTTGAGCGGGAAGTTGAAGGGGACGATGCCCACCACCACCCCGGCCGGGAAACGGCGGACCTCGCACTCGAGTCCGTCCGAGGCAGCGTCGAGGTCCACCGGCACCACAGAGCCCCCGAAGCGGGAGAGCTCCGCGGCCGCCAGCCGGAAGACTTCCGTGGCCCGTCGCACTTCCGTCCGGGCCAGGGTGCGCGGCTTTCCCGCCTCCTGGCAGATGACATCCTCGAAGTCGCGGGCCCGGGTAACCAGCGCCTGGGCGATGGCCTCGAGGACAGCGCGCCTTGCGCCTGTCGACTGGGCCTGGAGGCGGCCGCGCGCCTCGAAGGCGAAGGAGAGGGCCGCCTCGGCCTGGCTGGGGCTGGCTTGCGCCACCCGGCCCAGCAGCCGTCCATCCCACGGTGCGCGGACCTCCGCCCTGCGGGGCGTCTTGACCCACTCCCCCGTGAGAAACAGCCGTCCGTCCTCCATTGGCCCGCTCCTTCGTTTTCTTGCGGCGCCCCTTTCGCTTTCCGGCGTTGAAGGGGGCCCCTGGCCTCTGCTTTAAGCACCCCGCCCAGGTGGGCGCCATGGAGACCTCCGCCCCGCCCGCAAGCCGCAGTCTGCGCCGGCGCGCCATCCTGCTCGGCTCGCTGTGGCTCACCCTGTTGCTGCTGGGTGTCCTCTTTCCCGCCGCGCTGCTTCCCCTGGTGGGGGCCGCCCTCATCGCCTATCTGGTGGCTCCCCTGGTGCGGCGGCTGGAGCGGCTGACGGTGGCCGGGCGGTCCCCTCCCCGCGCGGCGGCCATCCTCCTCATCTACGTCGCCTTCTTCGGCGTGGTGTACCTCTTTGCCGTGGCCATCGTGCCCCAGCTGTACCGGGAGCTGGCGCGCATCAGCGGAAACGCCGTCGCCTTCGCCCAGTCATTGAATCCGGAACGGATTCAGAAGATGGCCGAGGACACCGAGGACTGGTTCGCCCAGCGGGGCATCCCGGTGGCGCTCTCCGAGCGCGCCCTGGAGGGGACGGACGCCGAGGCGGAGGCCACCGCCCGCCCGTCCTGGAGCGTGCAGGTGGACCTGGAGCGCCTCATGCGCAACCTGGCCGGCCGCTTCAGCGGCATCGTCCGCGACAACGTCGGAAACCTGGTGGAGGTCACCCGCTCGGTGCTGACCGGCCTCTTCGCCGGCATCTTCACCTTCTTCATGATGCTGTTTCTGGCGGCCTACCTCTCCATCGACGCCGCCGCCATCCGCGCCTACGTCTGGACGCTGGTGCCGCCGGAGTGGTTCACCGACGTCCAGGGGCTGGCCGAGCGCATCGACCGCTCGCTGGCCGGCGTGGTGCGGGGGCAGGTCACCATCTGCCTGGTGAATGGCACGCTGACGCTGGTGGGGCTCGTCCTCTTCGGCGTGAAATTCGCCTTCCTCCTGGCCACCATCGCCACCCTCTTCAGCCTCATCCCCATCTTCGGCACCATCATCAGCTCGGTCCCCATCGTCGCGGTGGGGCTCTCGCAGAGCTGGCGCACGGGGCTGGTGATGCTGTTGTGGATTGTGGGCATCCACTCGCTAGAGGCCTACTTCCTCAACCCGAAAATCATGGGCAGCGCGGCGCGCATCCACCCCATCGTGGTGGTGCTCGCGCTCCTGGCGGGTGAGCACAGCTACGGGCTGGTCGGTGCCCTGGTGGCGGTGCCGGTGGCGGCCATCCTCGTGGCCTGCTTCGACTTCGTCCGGCAGCGCGCCCAGCCGCGCGCCACGGCCACCGCCTGACGGCGGCGCCCGGGCCAGCGGGCGGTGTCCTTTAGCGATTCATCGAGCCGAGGAACTCGGCATTCGATTTGCTCGGACGCATGTGCTTGAGGACGAATTCCATGGCGTCGATGGGGGTGAAGGGGTGCAGCACCTGACGGAGCGCCGTCACCCGCACCAAGTCGCCCGGGACGAGGAGCAGCTCCTCCTTGCGCGTGCCGGACTTGTTGATGTCCAGGCAGGGGAAGATGCGCTTCTCCATGAGCTTTCGGTCGAGCACAATCTCCGAGTTTCCGGTGCCCTTGAACTCCTCGAAGATGACCTCGTCCATGCGGCTGCCGGTGTCGATGAGGGCGGTGCCGATGATGGTCAGGCTTCCTCCCTCCTCGATGTTGCGGGCCGCGCCGAAGAAGCGCTTCGGCTTGTGCAGGGCGTTGGCGTCCACGCCGCCGGAGAGGATTTTCCCCGAGGGCGGGACGACGGTGTTGTAGGCGCGCGCCAGCCGGGTGATGGAGTCGAGGAGGATGCAGACGTCGTGCCCCTGCTCCACCAGGCGCTTGGCCTTGTCGATGACCATCTCCGCCACCTGGACGTGACGGGTGGCGGGCTCGTCGAAGGTGGAGGAGACCACCTCCCCCCGCACGTTGCGCTCCATGTCCGTCACTTCTTCCGGGCGCTCGTCAACGAGCAGGACGATGAGCACGATTTCCGGGTGATTCTTGGCCACGGCGTGGGCGATGTTCTGCAGGAGCACCGTCTTGCCGGCCTTGGGCGGAGCGACAATCAAGCAGCGCTGCCCGAGGCCGATGGGGGCGAAGAGGTCGATGATGCGGGTGGTCATCTCCGAGCCGTCGTGCTCGAGCATCAGCTTGCGGGTCGGGTAGAGCGGAGTGAGGTTGTCGAAGAGGATTCGTTCCCGCGCCTCGGTGCTGGCCGGGTCGACGAAGTTGACCCGGTCGACCTTCTGGAGAGCGAAGAAGCGCTCCCCCTCGCGCGGCTGGCGAATGGAGCCGGTGATGGTGTCCCCGGGCCGCAGGGCGAAGCGTCGCACCTGGCTCGGGCTCACGTAGATGTCGTCCGGGCTGGGCTGGTAATCGCTGTCCGCGCTGCGCAGAAACCCGAAGCCGTCCGACAACAGCTCCAGGACGCCCTCGGCGTGGACCTCGAATTTCTTGTCGGCGATGCCGGAGAGGAGGGCGAAAATCAGCTCCTGCTTCTTGAGGCCTTGGGTGCCCTCGATGCCGGCGTCGTGGGCCATCTTCGCCAGCTCGGTAATCTTCATCCGCTTCAAGTCATTGAGGCGGAGCACCTGCATCGGCGTGCCGTCCGGACCGAGGACGGTGGCCGGGATGGCATCGCCGTTGGAGCCGGCGCCGGCCGGATGGAGGGCGGCCAGGGCGGCGGGGACGTCGGCGTCCGGCCCGTGCAGGTCATCGTCCCGGACGGGGCGGCTGATGGCGGTCAGCACCGGGCGGAGGGGAGGCGCCGCCTCGGCGGCGGGGGCCTCGCCGTCCGCGTCGTCGCGGGCATGGCGGGTCTCCTCCTCCGGGCTTCGGACACGGCGGCGGCGGGGACGTACTTCGGCGGCGACGTCCGCCACCTGGTCGACGTCTGTGGATTTCTCTTTGCTGATGCGGGCTTTGGGCATGACAGGCGTTCGCCAGAAGGGCCAACCCCATTCGCAGGGAGTGACCTGCTCCCGTGGCGAGCAGTAGATACGGCGGAAACGGGTTGGAAGCCGGAGACCACAGAACGCAGCACAGCGCTCGTCCCCCGGTGTCAAAGAACGTTATTGACGCCCCGTCGCCGTGTCAAGGCATCGTCGAGGGACTGTAGCTAGCACTTGAGATGTCCGCCCCATAAGCACTTACAGATGTCCGCCCCACTAGGGCACCCGAAACTCCCAGGGCATGACCCCTTTGGAGCGTCGGGTGGCCCGGGAGTCGAGGGCGATGACGAGGCAAGAAGTGGTGTTGAAGGCCGTGGCTGGGAGCATCACCTGGCTCCAAGCTGCTGACATCCTGGGGTGTACGCCGCGGCACATCCGCCGTCTGCACTGGAAGTACAAACGCGGAGGAGTGGCGGCATTTCTGGACCGCCGAGGGGGGAAGAATCGCCGCGGCCGGGTACCCATGGAAGTGGTGGAGGAGCTGTTCCGGCTGAGACGCGAGAAGTACCCGGACTTCTCTGTGGCGCATTTCCACGAGCACGTCACCGAGCGCCATGGGCTGAAGTTCTCCTACACGTTTTGCAAACGGATGCTCCAGGACACGGGGTTGGCGCAAAAGGCTCCGGGCCGAGGCAAATACCGCCGCAGACGGGAGCGACGACCCCTGGTGGGCATGTTGCTGCACATGGACGCCTCCACCCACGCCTGGCTTCCGGAGTTGCCCCTGCAGGACTTGAATGTCGTGCTCGATGATGCGGACGGCCGCATTCTCCACGCCCGCTTTGTCGAGCAGGAGGGTACCCACTCCACCCTCTTGGCCCTCTCGGAGGTGCTGCACCAAAGGGGGCGCTTCTGCGAGCTCTACACGGACCGCGGGAGCCACTTCGCCCATACCCACGCCGTCGGCGAAGAGGTCACCCAGGACGGCCAGGTGCAGCGCGTCCTGCGAGCGCTTGGCATCCGCCACATTCTGGCCCGCTCCCCGGAGGCACGTGGCAGGAGCGAGCGTGCTTTTGGCACCCTCCAGGGCCGACTCCCCCAGGAGCTGCGTGTGCACGGCATCACGACCTACTCGGAGGCCAACCGGTACCTGACGGAGGAATTCGTTCCGGACTTCAACCGACGCTTCACCGTCCCACCCACCGAACGTGGCAGCGCCTTCGTCAAGCTGGCCGGCCTGGACCTCGAGCTCATCCTCTCCATCCAGCACGAGCGAAAGGTGCGTTCCGACAGCATCGTCGTCTTCGAGAAGCTCCTTCTGCAGCTTCCCCCTGGCCGAAACAGGGCGCATTTCGTCCGCTGCCCCGTCCTCGTCCATGAATTTCTGAACGACACCCTTGGCGTGAGCTACCAGGGGCGTCTCATCGCTCGGTTCAACCGGGCCGGAGACCTGCTCCCCTTGCGTAGTTCCACCGCAGCTGCAGCCTAACCAAAGCGGACATCTGTAAGTGCTTATGAAGCGGACTTGTGTAAGTGCTACGGACAGCGACCCTGGAAAAGGCGGCGCCCAAACCCTTCGGGCGCGCTTCCGCCCGGCCGGAGCAAGCCCGCGCGCTGCACTCTAGAGGTCCAGCACCATGACGATGGCGTCCTCGCCCTCGTCCACGTAGTAGTTGGGACGGATTCCCACCGGACGGAAGCCGAAGTCCCGGTACAGCCCGAGCGCCGCGGCGTTGCTCCGTCGCACCTCGAGCGTGGCCAGGGTGCAGCGCTTGCGGCGGCCGGTGTCCAGGGCCGCCTCCAGCACCGTCCGGGCTACGCCCCGGTTCCGGTGTTCCGGCGCCGTGGCGACGTTGAGCACGTGCAACTCGTCGTGGACAATCCAGAAGATGACGAAGCCGACGAGCGTCACCTGGCCGCGGGGGCCAGCCTCCTCGGCGACGAGGATGGTCGACCAGTCATGCCCCAGCTCGCGGCGCAAGAGGTCGGCGCTCCACGGGTTCCGGAAGGCCACCTGCTCGATTTCCAGGACGCGGGTGAGGTCGGCTGCATTCATCGGCCGCACCTCGAACGAGCCGGATTCCTGAAGCTTTCTCACCGCGCCTCCGCCAGCTCGCTCGGCGGAGTGACGATGCGCACCTGGGCCGCGGCGCGCAGCTTGCTGAGCTCCTCCCGCGCCGCCGCCTCGTAGCGGGTCCGGACCAGCTGCTCCCGCAGCGCGGTCCGGGCATCCTCGAAGGACCCCTTGCTGCCGGCCGCTTCCCAGGCGCGGCGCACCTCTCCTTCATTCACCTGGGCCCGGAGTCGTACCCGTGCGTCGAGAGCGCGTTCGGCCCGCATCGCACGGCCCAGGACGTCGCGCAGCTGGCTCTCGTCCGCACCCGCCTTGCGCAGGAAGCTGTCCACTGCCGCCTTGTCGGCGAAGTGGGCCTCGAAGCGCTGCAGGCGTGCCTCGACGTCCGGCGCCTCGAGCGGGAAGCTTCCCAGGCGGTCCGCCTCCGCGCCCGCCGCACGCTGGGCGATGGCCAGCTCGAGCGCGCTCTGCAACGTCGCCTCGTCGAGCGGCGCGTCCGCCAGGGCGCCCCCACCCCGCTCCACCATCGCCACCCGGGCCTCGAAGCGCAGGTCGCTGAGGGTGATGACCTGGCCATCCACCTGCGCCACCACCCGGTCCAGCACCTGGTCGGCGGAAAAGCACGTCGAGGCAACCGCCACCAACGGGAGCCATCCCGCACGAAGGGAAGCGAGCACTCGGCGCTGGCGCCGGCGTTGCGCAAGGTTAAGCTGCCCGGACAGGGAGCCCATGGCAGAAGACTACTACCGAGTCCTGGGCGTCGCGCGGACCGCGAGCCAGGACGACATCAAGAAGGCTTACCGGAAGCTGGCCCGCAAGCACCACCCGGACGTCAACCAGGGCAACAAGGCCGCCGAGGAGAAGTTCAAGCAGCTCTCCGGCGCCTTCGAAGTCCTCTCCGACCCCAAGAAGCGCGCCCTCTACGACGAGTTCGGCGAGGACGCGGCGAAGATGGGCTTCGACCCGAAGAAGGCCGACGCCTACCGGGCTTACCGGGAGCAGGCCTCGGCTCCCTCCGGCGGCGGAGCGGACAGCAGCTTCGACCTCGGCGACATCTTCGGAGACATTTTCGGCCGCAACACGGACGGTGGCCCCTTCCGGGCACGTGCCGAGGGCCCGCAGCGGGGGGAGGACCTCCACACCCGGGTGCGCGTCAGCCTGCGCGAGGCCGTCACCGGCACCGAGCGCTCCTTGGCCATCCAGCGACCGGTGGAATGCAAGAAGTGCCACGGCACGGGCCACATCGGGAAGCCGAAGACGTGCACCACCTGCGGCGGCACCGGCCGGGTGAAGCAGGGCCGCGGCCCCCTCTCCCTCTCCACCCCCTGTCCGGAGTGCGGCGGGGCGGGAAAGGTGGCGCCGGTGTGCGACGACTGCGGGGGCGCGGGCACGGTGGAGAACACCGTCCGGGTGACGGTGAAAATCCCTCCCGGCGTCCAGAATGGCTCCCAGGTGCGGCTTCCTGGCCAGGGGGCGGCCGGGACCAACGGGGGTCCACCGGGGGACCTCTACCTCGAGACCGAGGTGGAGCCCCATCCCCTGGTGCGCCGCGACGGGGATGACTTGACGATGGAGCTGCCAGTCACCGTCCCCGAGGCCATGTCCGGGGCGGAGGTGGCGGTGCCCACCTTCAGCGGAAACGTCACCGTCAGCGTCCCGTCCGGCAGCCAGGCCGGGCGGAAGCTGCGTCTCAAGGGCCAGGGCGTCCCGGCGCTGAAGGGAAACGGGCGGGGCGACCTCTACCTCGAGCTGAAGGTGGTCGTCCCGGAGCGCCCCACCGCCGAGGCCAAGGCGCAGGCGGACGCGCTTCGGCCCGCCTACCGCGGCGACGTCCGTTCCGGGCTTCGCCTCTAAGCGCCCCCAGAGAGGGGATGCCTCCGGTTGGCATCCGCCAGCATCGGCGCGGTAGAAGGCCGCCCATTCGTCTTTCTCATGCGCTCGCTCGCCCACGCCCTCGTCGTCCAGACACCCGGTCGCGGGCTGTTTCCCTTCACCGACGCGGTGCGGGACTGGGTGGCCACCGTCGCCGCGGGCGGCGAGGGCACCGGGCTGCTCAGCCTCTTCTGCCGCCACACCTCGGCCAGCCTCCTGGTGCAGGAGAATGCGGACCCGGAGGTGCTGGCCGACTTGAGCCGCTTCTTCCTGCGTCTCGTGCCCGACGCCGACCCCCTCTTCCGGCACACCGCCGAGGGGCCGGATGACATGCCGGCCCATGTCCGGGCGGCCCTGACGCAGGTGCACCTCTCCATCCCGGTGGTGCAGGGGCAACTCACCCTCGGCACCTGGCAGGGCATCTACCTCTTCGAGCACCGCCTGCGGCCGCACCGCCGGGAAGTGGTGCTGCAGTACCTCGGGACTTGACGAAAGGCGCCATGGGCATTCTGGATTTTCTCGGGGGCAACGGACCGGCCAAGGCTCTCAAGCTGAAGGCGAAGGTCATGCAGAAGTACGGCGACCCCATCTCGCGCCAGAAGGCCATCCAGCAGCTCGGGGAGCTGCAGTACCCCGAAGCGGTGACGGTGTTGCTCTCGCGCTTCACCATCACCGTCGAGCCGCAAACCACCGACGCCGACGAGAAGGAGCAGGCCTTCGCGCTGGTGCGCGCCCGTGGCGCCGGCGCCGTCCAAAGTGTCACGGACTTTCTGGCCAAGACGGACCTCGCCAGTAGCTGGGCGGTGCGCCTTCTGTCCGAGCTCCTGCCCGAGCCGGAGGTGGTGGGGGTGCTCGTCGCCCAGCTACAGACGCTGGCCCGCGGCTACACCCGAAACCCGGAGAAGCAGCTGGTGCTGGTGAATTGGCTGGCGGGCAAGGATGACCCCCGCATCGCCCCGGCGGTGCTGCCCTTCCTCGAGGACATGGCGGATGACGTCCGGATTGCTGCCCTGCGCACCCTCGGACCGCTCAAGTACCCGCCGGCGCGCGAGCCGATGCTGCAGCTTCTGACGGCGCCCGAGACGGGCCGCCGCGTCCAGGTGGCGGCCGTGGAGGCGCTGGCCGAGAGCGGCTTTGGCGTGCAGGGCTTCCGCGAGAAGGTGGAGGCCCTGGCCCCCGAGTCCTTCTTCGTGGACAAGGCCGGCGTCCTCAAGCGGCGCGGCGCACCCGAGGCCGGCTGAGGCCGCCTCCCTTCCCCGAGGAGCAACTCCCCCCAGTGTCCGTCCACGACCAGCTGACAGAGGCGTTCGCCAGCGGCATCGCCGACGCCCTCGGCTTGCCGCTCGAGCACGTGCTGACGCTGGTGAAGCCTGCCGAAGCGGCCCACGGAGACGTCAGCTTCCCCACCTTCGGGCTGGCCAAGACGCTGCGCAAGGCGCCGCCCGCCATCGCCGCGGAGCTGGTGGCGAAGCTGAAGCTTCCGGCCATCGAGGTGGCCGCGGCCGGCCCCTACGTCAACGCTCGCTTTCACAGCGCACCCTTCGTGGCCGCGGTGCTGGGCGAAATCCGAGCTCAGAACGAGCGCTACGGGAGCAGCGAGCAGGGCGCGGGAAAGACGGTGGTCATCGACTACAGCTCGCCCAACATCGCCAAGCCCATTGGTTTTCACCACATCCGCACCACGGTGCTTGGGCATGCGCTGGCCAACCTCCACCGTCACCTGGGCTTCCGGGTGGAGGGCATCAACTACCTCGGCGACTGGGGCAAGCAGTTCGGCCTGGTGGCGGTGGGCTTCGAGGTGTTTGGCGACAGCTCCCGACGCTCCGAGATGGCCCACCTCGTGGACGTCTACGTGAAGGCCAACGCCAAGGCCGAGACCGACCCGGCCTTCGACGAGAAGGCCCGCGCCTTCTTCCGGCGCATGGAGACGGGGGACAAGGAGGCGCTCGAGCTCTGGAAGGAGTTCCGCGAGGCCTCCCTCGTCGGCTTCCGGCCGCTGTACGCCCGCCTGGGAATCGCCTTCGAGCACATCGAGGGCGAGAGCCGCTACGAGGGCCGGATGGAGCAAATCATCCAGGAAATCGCCCGCACCGTGGGCGTCCGCGAGAGTGATGGGGCGTTGGTGGTCGACCTTCCCTACGCGGAGAACGAGCCGCCCATTCTCTTGAAGAAGACGGATGGGAGCACGCTGTACGCCACGCGCGACCTGGCCGCGGCCGAGGACCGCTGGGAGCGCTTCCACTTCGAGCGGTCCCTGTACGTCGTGGCCCGGGACCAGGCGCTGCACTTCGCGCAGGTCTTCCGTGTCCTGAAGGCGATGGGAAAGCCGTGGGCCGACCGCTGCCTCCACGTCGCCTTCGGCCGCATCGCCGGGATGAGCACCCGCAAGGGCGAGGTGGTGCTCCTCACCGACGTCCTCGACGAGGCGCGGGACCGGGCGCTGGAGAAGGTGCGCGAGAACCAGGTCGCGGGGCGCATTCACACCGAGGATGTCGAGACGCTGGCCGAGGAGGTTGGACTGGGCGCGGTCCTCTTCGGAGACCTGAAGAACCGGCGGAACTCGGACTACACCTTTGACTGGGACGAGGTGCTCAGCTTTGAGGGCCACACCGGCCCCTACCTCCAGTACGCCCACGCCCGGGCCTGCAGCGTGCTCAGCCGGGGCGGAGGCGTGCCGGAGGCCGTCGACACCTCGGTGCTCGTGCTTCCCGAGGAGGAGGCGCTGGTGCGAGCGGTGGCGCTCTTCCCCCGCGCCGTCCGCTCGGCCCTGGAAGCGTACGAGCCCTCCTTCGTCGCCAGCCACCTCCTGGACGTCGCCGCCGCCTTCAGCCGCTGGTACACCCTTGGCAACCAGGACCGCACCAGGCGCGTGCTCACCGAGGATGACGCACCCTTGCGGGCGGCGCGCTTGGCGCTGACTGACGCGGTGCGCATCACGCTTCGTGTTGGCCTGTCCCTTCTCGGCATCCCGACGCCGCAGAACATGTAGCGCCTAAAGGCCGCCCTCGCCTGTGTTAGGACCCGCGGCAGGCCATGCTTTCGCCCTTGCTGGCATTGGTGCTCGCCGCGCCGGCTCACGCTGTCGTGCCGGACGTGACGGACTCGGTGGTGCGCATCGAAGTCTTCCAGTCCCGCTCCGACTGGACCAACCCCTGGCGGTCAGACCCCGGGCAGACCGTCTCCGGCACCGGCTTCGTCATCGCCGACGGACGCATTCTCACCAACGCGCACGTCGTCAGCGACGCGCACCAGGTCACCGTCAAGCGTCCGGACGTCGCCGAACCGGCGGTGGCCACCATCGAGGCCATCGGACACGACTGCGACCTGGCTGTCCTCCGCATCGCGGACAAGAATTTCCTCAAGGGCGTCCGCCCCCTCAAGCTCGGGGATGGGCTCCCGCTTTTGCGCTCCCAGGTCGTCACCTACGGCTACCCGGTGGGTGGAATGGAGGCGTCCAACACCGCCGGCATCGTCTCCCGGGTCGAGTTTCAGCCCTACTTTCACTCCGGGACGGACTTTCATCTGGCCGTGCAGACGGATGCGGCGCTGAACCCGGGCAACAGCGGCGGTCCGGTCATCCAGGACGGCAAGGTGGTGGGGGTGGCCTTTCAAATCCTCCCCACCAAGCAAAGCATCGGGTACTTCATCCCCATCCCCGTCATCCGTCACTTCCTGGCCGACCTCAAGGACGGCCACTACGACGGGTTTCCGGACCTCGGGGTCTCGACGCTGAAGATGGTGTCCCGCGCGCTGCGGCGCGAGCGCGGTGTCCCCGCGGACAAGAGCGGCGTCGTCGTCCAGGATGTCGCGCGCGACGGGACGGCGGACGGGATGCTCGAGTCGGGGGACGTGCTCCTGTCCGTGGACGGCGTCAGCATCGCCGACGACGGGCGCGTCTCGGTCGGGCCGAACCACGTCGCGTTCCTCTACCTCTTCGACCAGAAGCAGCTGGGCGAAACCGTCCGGGTCAAAGTCTGGCGGGCGGGAAAGGAGCTCGAGCTCACGGCGAAGAGCCGTCGCATTCCCTACGCCGACCAGGCCCGCATCTCCTACGACGTGAAGCCGCGCTACCTCGTCTACGGCGGCATGCTCTTCATGCCACTCAACCTCACGCTCTTGGGCGCACTCGAAGCCAAGCAGATGCTGGCCGGGAGCCCTGAGGTGCGCTCCGACTTGCTGTGGAATCTCTTCTTTCGGGCCCGGGAGTTTCCGGCCACCTCGGGCCAGGAGGTGGTGGTGATGGTCCACCTCTACCGTCACCCGGTGAATTCGCAGATGGCCTGGTCGGGGCCGACCGCGGTGCGAAGAGTCAACGGCACCGACATCCACAGCCTGAAGCAGCTGGCCGACACCCTGGCCAGTAACCAGGGGCCCTTCCAGACGTTCGAGTACGAGCCCACCGATGGCATCGAGGCGCTCGACCGGGTGAAGGCCGACGCGGCCCAGAAGGAGATTCTCGAGCAATATGGCATCCCCTCGGACCGCCACCTCTAGGTCGACGCCGCTCGTGCTCCTGGCGCTGCTCGCCTCCACCGGCGCGCACGCCGACGCGGGAACGCAAGGCGCTGCCCAGGTCGACCGGCTGCGGCGGGCGGTGGTTGCCGTCCGCGCCACCGAGCAGCCCATCAACTGGCGGAACCCCTGGAAGAAGGAAACGCCGCACACCGTCGACTTCAACGGCATCGTCTGCGAGGGGCACACCATCCTCGTCCCCGGGACGGCGCTCGTCGCCTATACCCTCATCGAGGTCCAGCGCCTGGGCGAGCAGAGCTGGCTACCGGCCAGGGTGAAGCTCGTCGACTATGAGCTGTCCCTGGCCCTGCTCGAGGTGGACGACGCGGCCTTCTGGAACGGGCTCCAGCCATTGCCCTTCGCCGCCGCGGTGCCGACGCAAGGGACGGTGCAGCTGGCCGGCTGGCAGTCCGGGAAGTTCGAGCTCGCCGACGCGACGGTGTCGAAGGTGGAGGTGGCCATGGTTGGGTTTGGCCACGACCGCCTCTTGACGCTTCGGCTGGCGACCACCGCCACCGCGGCATTCCGCGGGGAGGCCGTGGTGGCGGGAGGACAGGTCATCGGGATGCTCACCTCCAAGGACGACTGGACCGCCATCGCCTCCCCTTTCCTCGCGGAATTCCGACGCGAGGCGGACCGTTCGCCCTACCGCGGTTTCGCGCGGCTCGGTTTGCGCTGGCAGGGCCTGGCCAATCCCGCGCTGCGTGACTCCCTCGGGCTTCGGCCCGAGGACGGGGGCATCCTCGTCATGCGCGTGCTACCGCAGAGCGGCGCGGCCGAGGTGCTGAAGCCGAGAGACATTCTCCTCGAGCTCGCCGGTCATCGCATCGACGCCTCGGGTCGCTTCGAGCACCCGGTGTACGGCCCACTCCGCTGGTCGGCCCTGCTCACCGAGGGGAGGCGAGCCGGGGACAGCGTGGACGCGCTCGTGCTCCGCGACGGGAAGCGGCAACACGTCTCCGTGCTGCTCAAGCGGTGGGGCGCCCAGGACGACCGGATTCCGGACAACATGGCGGGGAGGAAGCCCGACTTCGTCGTCGCCGGGGGCCTGGTGTTTCAGGAGCTCAACTGGGCCTACCTCTCCACGTTTCCCAACTGGCGTGTGGCCGGCCCAGCCCGGCTGGTCATCGCCTACAACCTCGATGCCGAGTGGCCAACGCCGGAGCATCCGAAGACGGTGGTCCTGACGGTGGTTCTGCCGGATCCGGCCAACCTCGGCTATGAGGAGCTCCACGACCTCATCGTCGAGAGCGTCAACGGCGTCCGGTTGCGAAACCTGGCGGACTTGAGGTCGGCGCTGGCCAAGCCGGTGGGCCCGAACCACATCATCGAATTCCTCCCCGGACAGGGCGCCCGGCGCATCGTCCTCGACGTCGCCGAGGTGGAAGCGGCCGCCACCCGCGTCCAGCTCGACTGAGCGACGCCTCACCGACGCCGCACCGCCGCGGGATGGAAGTCGAAGCGCAGCGCAAAAAACGCTAAGACCGCGAGGAGCGGCGTCCCCATGGAGACGGCTCTGGCCCCCAGCGAGGCGAAGGTCGAGCAAGCGCTGCGCCGGGACTTCGGTCCCATTGGCCGCTGGTTGGCGAGGCGCTACTTCACCCACGTCCGTTTCTCGTCCGAGGCCGAAGCCGAGCTGCGTGGATGCTCGGAAAGGGGCTTCGTGGTGCACGTCCAGCGCACCAGCTCCTGGGTGAATTTTCTCTACCTGGCCTGGGCCCTCACCGTTCGCGGGCTACCGCCGCTGCGGGCGGTGGTGAACCTCAGGCGCTGGCTGGTGCGGCCCTTTCGCCGCGCGGCGCAGCGAGGGCCATGCGCCGTGCGCTTTGCCTACGCCCAGAGAAAGAGCGGAGCGGCCCTGGTGTTTCTTCAGTCCACGGCGCTGGGGCGTGCCCTCGGCCGGCCCGGGCGAGACGACCCGTTTCCGGCCCTGGTGGCGCTGGCCCGGAAGAGCGAGCAGCCGGTGTTTCTCGTGCCCGAGCTCTTCGTCTGGGAGAAGTGGAACGTAAGGCTGAAGCCGGCCTGGGCGGACTACGTCTTCGGGAGCCCCGAGGCGCCTGGCTTCCTCCACTCGGTGCTGGCCTTCTTCCGCAACTACAAGCGCGCCCAGTTCCGGGTGGGAGAGCCCATCGACCTCACGGCTCTGGTGAGGGCTTCTCCGGAGGCGCCGGACGCGGTCCTGGCCCGGAAGGTGCGCAGCACGCTGCACGTCCATTTGGCCCGGGAGACGCGAACCGTCTTCGGGCCGCCCTTCAAGCCGCCGGAGCGCGTCATCGACGAGACGCTGCGGGACCGCGCCTTGCGGCGGAGCCTGCAAGTCATCGCCGAGACCTCCGGCCGGCGCAGCGAGTCTGTCCTGCGCGAGTCGCGCCGCGACCTGAATGCCATCGCCGCCCGCCTGCATCCGACGGTGCTGGCGCTGGCCAACCCGCTGATGAGCCTCGTCTTCCGCTTCATGTACGACGGCATCGACGTCGACGAGGCGGGCCTGGAACGTGCCATGCGGGGCTCGCAAGGGGCGCCCATCATCCTCTGCCCCTCGCACAAGAGTCACATCGACTACCTGGTGCTTTCCTGGGCCCTCTGGCACCGCGGCTACCAGGCCCCGCTGGTGGCCGCCGGCTCCAACCTCTCCTTTTTCCCGCTGGGGCCCTTCCTCCGCCGCTGCGGGGCCTTCTTCCTCCGCCGGACGTTTGGCGGAGACAAGGTTTACACCGCGACCTTCAAGGCCTACGTCCGCAAGCTGGTGCGTGACGGAGTCCACCAGGAATTCTTCCTGGAGGGCGGCCGCTCCCGCACCGGGAAGCTCTTGCCACCGAAGCTGGGGCTTCTGACGTGGGAGGTGGAGGCCATCCTCGACGGTGCCCGGGACGACTTGGCTTTCATCCCGGTGTCGATGGACTACGAGAACGTCGTCGAGTCCAAGAGTTACTCCCGGGAGCTCCTCGGGGCGGAGAAGAAACCGGAGGACTTCAAGGCCCTCCTCTCGGCACCGAGGGTGCTGGCCCGCCGCTACGGGCGTATCCACGTCACCTTCGCCCCGGCGGTGCGCCTGAAGGAGCTGATGCACAGCCGCGGCATCGAGGACCCGGAGTCGATGAGCGAGGAGCAGAAGCGGGCCCTCATCCGGGCGCTCGCCTACCGCGTCATGTACGACATCGCCCGCGTCTCGACGGTGACGCCGCAGGCGCTGGTGGCCACCGCCCTGCTCTCCTTTCGCGGACGGGGCATCTCCTCCTCCGAGCTCGGGGCCCGGGTGGACGTCCTGCGCCGCGTGGCGGAGGCCGAGCACGTGCCGCTCTCCAGAGCCCTCTCTGGCGTCTCCTCGGACCCCGTGACGCCGGGCCCCATCGCCGATGCCCTGGCCGGGTTTGCGCGCGAGGGAGCCGTGCGCATCAGCGAGGCGCGCGGCCAGCACGTCTACCAGACGGACGAGGACCAGCGGATGGCCCTCGTCTTCTACAAGAACAACCTGATGAATCTCGTCGCCCCTAGGGCCCTGGTGGCGGCCGCGGTGCGCGCCGGGCCTGCGATGGACACGCTACAGGCGGTCGAGTCGAGGGCGCTCTTCCTCTCCCGCCTCTTCAAGGTGGAGTTTCTCTACCGGGTGGGCGCGCCCTTCGAGGAGATTTTCCGCGAGACGGTGGACCGTCTCGTGGAGGAAGGGCTCCTCGTCCGGACCGACACCACGCTGAGCGTCGCGCCACGTCCGGAGGCCCAGGAAACCATGTCCTTCTATGCCGAGCTCCTGCGGGACTTCCTCGAGTCCTACCTCCTGGCAGGGTTGACGCTCGAGGATGTGGCCGCCGCGGGCACCATGGACCGGAAGTCCTTCATCCGCGCCGCGCTCGAGGTGGGCAAGGCCGAGTACATGGCCGGGCGCATCCAGGCCCGGGAGTCGCTGGCCCGCACCAACATCGAGAACGCCATCTCCTACTTCATGGAACGGAAGGTCCTCACCGGGAGCGAGAAGCGTTTCTCGATGGGACCGGCCTTCTCCACCGACGTCGCCCGCCGGGCCATCGCCGAGGAGCTCCGGCGCTACCTCGCGCCCGCGGCCTGAGGCCGCTCGATGGCGCGCGAGGCAGTGGCCGACGGAGCGAGGAGCTTCTGGGCCATGGCCTTGAGCTCCTCCTTGGAGCTGATGCCCAGCCGCCCCACCACCTGGCCCGAAGCGTCGATGAAGATGGTGGACGGCACGCTGTCCAGGCCAAGCGGCGCGAGGAGCTCGGCCTCCGGCGTGGCCACCGGCAGCCTCAGCTTCCGCGTCTCCACGGCCACCCGGACTCGGCGGGCGTCAGCGTCGAGCGAGACGGCGAGAAAGCGCACCGGCGTCCCGGCCATCTCCGCTGCCACCTTGTCCAGCTCGGGCAACTCCCGAGCGCAGGCCAGTCAGGTGGGAAGCCAGAAATTCACGACCCACGGGGACCCCCGCATCTCTAGGCCGGTGAGGTGCTCTCCGGAGAGCCTCTGCACGGCGAAGCTCGCCGGCAGCGGGAAGTTGACGGGCCGCTCGCGGCAGCCCACCAACGACAGGCACACCACGGCGAGGAAAGGGAAGAGACGACGCATCAAGGGAGAAGCAAAGAGGCTTTCACAGCGGGCCGGGCAGTGGCAAGGTCGCGAGCCGCTTCCGGCCGTGAACCTCGACCAGCGTCCGCCTGTCCCACCTCAGCGCCTGGCGTGGACCGCCCTCGCGGCGTGCTTCGGGGCCACGGCGGGCGGCTCCTACATCGGGCGGCTCAGTCCGGCGGTCGGCCTGTGGTTCACCGAGATTTTCTGCATCCTGGGCGTGGCCTGGGCGGTGACGCGCTGGAGCGGCCGCGCGCCGGTGGCCTACGTGCGGCTGACCTGGCCCGGACTGCCGGCGGTGGCCTTTGCCGCGGCGCTCTCCGTCGCGAACTTTCTCGGCCTGGCCTTGCCCATCAACGCGGTGAGCGAGCACTTCGCGCCCCAGTGGCTGAGGGATGCCTTCGACACCAGCCGCATGCTGGAGCAGTTCTCCGGCGGCGAGATGTGGGTCTTCGCGTCGGCGGCGGTCGTGGCCGCGGCCTTCTGCGAGGAGTTCGTCTTCCGCGGACTGCTTCAGCAGGGCCTTGCCGCCAAGGGTGTGCACCCGGTGGAGGCCATCTTCTTCAGCGCCCTCCTCTTCGCGCTCTTCCACCTCAACCCGGTGGCGCTCCTGGCGCTCCTCGAGCTCGGCCTCCTCTTCGGCTTCCTCTACCACCGCACCGGTTCGCTTCTGCCCGGCATGGTGGCCCACGCCACCCAGAATGCGACGTCGCTGGCCATCTACTTCATCGGCCGTCGGGCCGCGCTCCCCGAGGCGACGGAGGAAATCAGCGCCCGGCAGGTGGCGGCGCTGTCGGGGATGGGCATCACCGTCCTGGCGATGCTTTTCCTTCTCGGCCGGCACTTCCCGAAGGTGTGGGGCCGGCCAGTGCCAGCCAGCTTCGAGCGTCCGCGGGTGTCCTTGAGCCGGGCCCTGGCACCCTGGCTTCTGGCCGCCTGCTTCAGCGTTCTCGGGTGGTTTCTGGCGGACAGGCGGGGCCTGGAGGTGGGACTGGTCGACGTGCAAGTCGAGCTCCCGGAGGCGAGCACCGACGAGGGGGCCGACGTCCGTACGGCACGCGCGGAGCTTCAGGCGCTGCGCAAACTGGTGCGGACGGGACAGCTTCCCCTGCAGAAGTACCTGGATGACCGCCGCGCGCTGGCGAGCAGGCTGGAGCGCGCGCACCCCGCGCCGCCCGCGGGCAAGGACGCGCACTAAGCCTTCGGGGCGACTAGCGGGGCGTCCAGCGGGTGACGCGCAGCGCGGGTGCGGCCATGCTCGTGCTCACCGAGCCCGCGTCGAGGTCCCCTTCAATCTCGACGCGCGTGCCAGCGATGAGCCGTTGACGCTCGACGCCCAGGAGCTCGTACCGCTTGCCATCCTCGGCCTCCAGCACCCAGGCGCCAGCGCCCAAGTCCTGAAACGTGACACGTCCCTTCACCTTCATCTCTTCTCCCGCCGGGCGAGCAGAGCGCGGGCCAGCACCGCACACGCCAGCCCGTTGGCCACAAGCCAGGGCAGCGCCAGGACGTGGAAGGGCAGCCAGGACAGCCCAGGCGCGCGCGTCCAGGCGGCGTAGGCCAAGAAGCCGGCAAAGCCGAGCGCGATGCCCGCGGCCACTGGCCGGAAGCCCTTCCAGGCCATGCCCGGCAGCGCCACCAGGAGGGGGATGAGGGCGCTGTAAAACAGCGGGTGCGCCAGCCGCCCGCGGCCGAAGACAATCCGTTCCCAGTCGGGCATCGGAAGCGAGAGAGCATCCACGGCCGCCGGAGGACTGCCCATCCATCGCTGCCAGACGACGCGCAACACGAAGAAGCCCACCGAGGAGACGAGCAACGGCAGAAGAAGCTTCGGGTCGAGCAGGACGTTGAGCACGCCTCCAGGACGGACCTGCGGGTTGAGGGAGAGGAGAAGAAGGATGAGGATGGCGGCGCTCGCCGCCAGGGGCTGCCAGTCTACCTTCGTGTTTGCCCCGAGCGCCCGCAGGGCGCCGGGGGCGTCGAGAAGCCCGTGGCCGCGCTGGGCATTCCAGCCGCCAGGGCCGCTGGCCCCCAGGTACAGGGCGCGCTCCACCTCGTCCGGCGTCTTCGCGCCAGCGGCGAAGAGAAGCGCGGCCACGCCCGCCACGTGAGGCGTGGCCATCGACGTCCCCTGGTAGGAGGCGTACACCGACTTCCCTGGCTCTCCGCGGGCGATGGTGGCCTGCAGGATGCCGCCCTCGTCACCGCGCCGCTTGTCACCGCCCGGGGCAAGCAGGTCCAGCTGTTCTCCCCAGGCGGAGTACGGCGCCCGGGTACCGTCCGGGCCAACCGCTCCGACACCGACGACGCCGGCATACGCCGCCGGGTAGGCCACCGTCCCTGCACCGTGGTTTCCGGCGGCGGCCACCACCAGCGCGCCGTGCTTTCGCGCATAGGCCACCGCATTCTCGATGACGCGGCTGTAGCCGAAGCCGCCCAGGGAGAGGTTGAGCACCTTGGCTCCGTGGTCCACGGCCCAGCGAATGCCATCGGCGATGTCGGCCGAGTTGCCGCTGCCCGAGGCGTCGAGGACTTTCACCGGCATCAGCGTCGCCTCGTAGGCAATGCCGGCAACGCCCTCACCGTTGTTCGTCGCCTGGGCGATGGTTCCGGCGACGTGCGTCCCGTGGCCGTTGTCATCGTTGGGATGGTCCGTGTCGTGGACGAAGTCGTAACCTGGCGCAAAGCGAACGCCCTTCAAGTCCGGAACACGGACGAAGGGCCCTTTCGTCTCGTAGGCCACGCCCGTGTCGAGCACCGCGACGATGACGCCCTTGCCCCGAGACATCTCCCAGGCGTCGGGCATGCCGATGAGCCGGAGGTTCCACTGCTTCGGGTACTCGGGGTCATTGGGGGTGAAGCCCTGCGCCTCATAGGTGAGCAGTGGCTCGGCCACCTCCACGTTCGGGCTCTGGCGAATGGCCCGGAGCAGCGCTTCCACGTCCTCCACGTTGTCCGCGAGCGCGACACCGTCCTCGGGGCCGACGAGGGAGTTGAAGCGCAGCGCGACGCCCCACTCTGCCCCGCGCTCGGCGAGGACGGTTTGGGACGTGCCGTCGCGGAAGTCCACCACCACCCGGCCGGGGACGCGGCCGCGTTGGGAGTCTCCGGCCAGTGTCCTCTTGTCGTGCCGAATGCCGCCGCTGCAGGCCAACAAGGTGCTGGAAACAACGGCAACCGCGACCACGCGAAGGGACACGCTTCTGGACCTCCCAAGAGGTGACGTCTTCCTTACGCCCAAACCCATGGCCCATTGTGCCACCCTGGAAGGAGCCCTCTTTTCAACCACTTGGGATGAGGTCGCTCAGCCAGCGGACGACGGCCCGTCCGACCTCGGAGAGGTTTCTGACGAAGCGCGCGTCGGCGGCCGGCACCACCACCAGCGTCCCGCCGGCCTCGGCCACCGAAGCGGACGTGGCGCTGGAAAACAGCGGCTCCGCCTCTCCCAGCACCACCAGGAGAGGACGGCGCAGGCGTCCAAGGGCCGCGGCGTCCAGCCGCCCGGGACTCACCAGGGCCAGGCCGACGAGGCCGGGCTGGGCGGCTGCCACGTCGAGAAGCGTCTCGGCCGAATCCCCCAGCGCCGCAACGGCAATGGCCGCGCTCGCGACATTCGACTCGAGGACGCGCAGCGCTGCCTCGACGTCCCCCGCCTGCGACTCCCGGTTGCCCGGGCGCCCGGGGCTCGCGCCGACGCCGCGGAAGTTGAAGCGCAGCGTGGCATGGCCAGCCCGGGTGACGGCCCAGGCCAGCTCGGCGCCGACGTTGGAGTCCATTCCGCCGCTTCCCGGCGGCGGCGGAACGATGAGCAGCGGCGGCGCGCGACTGCCGCGGTGCGAGAGCGCCTCGAGCACCCCGCCCGACGCCGGGATGACGGTGGCCCGCTCGAGAAACTGTCCCCGCATCACCATGGCTGCGCTCGGAAGATGTGAAACTTGAGGTAACGCCCCTCGGGAAAGGCGAGAGCCACCGGGTGGTCCGGAGGCTGGTAGCGCTCCTCGACCAGCGTCAAGTCGACGCCGGCCTTGGCCGCAGACTCCTTGAGCGCTCCGAGGAAGGCCTCGGGCGACACGCGGGCGGAGCAGGAGGAGGTGGCCAAAAGGCCGCCCGGTGTCACCAGGGCCAGCGCCTGGCGGTTGAGCGAGGCGTAGCCGTCGAGGGCCGCTTCGACGGCCCTTTGCGTCTTGGCGAATGCTGGCGGGTCGAGCACCACCAGCTCGAATTGTCGGCCCTCCTCGCGGAAGGACTGCAACAGGCGAAAGGCATCCGCCGCTAGGAAGTCGTGCTGCTCCGGGTCCAGGCCATTCTCGCGAAAATTCTCCCGGGCCAGGGCGATGGCGTCGGCGTCCTGGTCGACGCTGAAGACGTGGGTCGCGCCCCCCAGGGCGGCGTTGACGCTGAAGCCGCCCGAGTAACAGAAGCAGTTGAGCACCCGGGCGCCCTTGGACAGCTGCCGCACCAGCGCCCGGTTCTCGCGCTGGTCGAGGAAGAAGCCGGTTTTCTGTCCACGCCAGGGGTCGACACGAAACCGCACGCCATTCTCGAGAATGGTGACGGTGTCCGGCGCCGCGCCATACAGAAGGTGTCCCCCACCCCGTCCCTCGTCCTCCTCGAGCGTCTCGCCATCCGGGGCCTGGTCCCGCCCGAGGACGCCTTTGAGCTCCGGCATCGCGGCGCGCAGGGAGGCCACCACCATCGCCCGGTAGGGCGTGAGCCCGGCGGAGTACAGCTTCACCACGGCCAGGCTGCCGTAGACGTCCACCACCACACCCGGGAGCCCGTCGCCCTCGCCGTGCACCCAGCGGAAGGCGTCCGTCGCCGAGAGGTCGAGCATCGCCCGCCGCAGCCGCAGGGCACGCGTGATGCGCCCCTCGAAGAAGGCCCCGTCGATGCTCTCCCGCACGTCCCGCGTCAGCACCCGCACGGCGATGGGACTGTGGGGGTCGAAGTACCCTCGGGCGACGAACTTCCCGCCCTCGGTGACGTCCACCACGCTGCCCGCCGGGATGCGCGGCAGCTGCTCCAGTCCCTTGCGGAACACCCACGGGTGCCCGGCGCGGAGGTGCCGGGCCAGCCCCGGGCGCAAGGCGAGGCGGACGACGTTCACCGCCCCGCCCGCTGCCGCAACAGCGCCCGCGCCACTTCCTCGAAGCCCCGGCCCTCTGCTCCACGCGTGACGTAGCGCGGCGGGGAAGCGAGTTCCGGAAGCACTTCGAGGACGTTGGCCACGCCGATGCTGAGGTGGAAAGCAGAAAAGAGCGGAGCGTCGTTGAAGCTATCCCCGACGTACACCCAGGACATGTCGCGCGCCCGGAGCGCCGCGCCCCACTCCCGCCGAAGAAAACGGCGCACCATCCACGCCTTGTCGAACCGTCCCACCCAGGCGTTGACGTGCACGCTTGAGCGGACGGCCTGAATTCCGCGCCGCCGGAGAAACGTCTCCAGCGCCTCTGCCCCACGCGCGCCGAGCTTCACCTCCTCGTTGTAGTCCAGGGCCAGGTCGACCTCGGTGAAGAGGCTGTCCGTGGAGAGGCGCGCACCAGGCACGGCGCGAAGGGCAGCCAACACGGCCCGCCAGAGTCTCCGCCGCTCGACAGGACGGAGGCGCGCGGGGCGCGCATACACCTTGCGCAGCCGGCCGCTCGGGCGGCGCACCAGGTACAGGCCACCGTTTTCGGCGATGACGCCGGTGACGGGCAACGTCCGCAGCCACGTCTCGGCAAACCCCGAGGGTCGACCGCTCACCAGCACCACCGGGACGCGCGCGCGCTGAAGCTGCTCGAGCGCCTCGATGGTGGAGGCCCGGAGCAAGCCCCCGCTGGTGAGCGTCCCATCGACATCGGTGAAGACGGCGCGCACGCGAGCAAGGTTGGCCGAGCGCAGAGGCACCAGCGCGGAGAGGTGGGCCATGGACGTCAGCTGTCCGACTCGGTCCCCGCCAGCCCGGCCAGCACCCGACGAAACTGCTCCAGCGCTTCGCGGGCCTCGGCCGGAGAGAGTGAAGCCATCGCATCGTCGCTGCGACTCTGGAGAAAGGCGTCGAGGTCCGCGTCGCGGCCGTGCAGGGGCCGGGCGAGCACTACCGCCTTGGCCAGCTCCCGTGCCGCCCGGGCGGGGTCCGCTCCCAGCCACTCCTCGGCCTGCTCCAGCCGCACCGCGGTCGCGGCCCAGGCGGTGTGGTCATGCTCGATGAGCATCGCCCTGTGGCTCACCGCCGAGAGCCCCCGCAGCCAGGTGACGAATTCGGCGGCGAAGCCGAGGACCAAGTCCTCGGCACCGCGGACATCCGTCTTCATCCCGCGCAGGCGAGCGCGCGCCTCCACCAGGAAGCGCTTGTCCTGGGCGCGCAGCGAGCGGTAGGCGGCGCTGGCCCCGAAGGAGTCGAGCGCCGTGGCCAGTTGCGTTGCGTGCCACTGCACATCCTCGGAGTTCGCACCCCGGATGGCCTGACAGCGAGCCTCGATGCTGCGCCTCAGGTTGGCCAGTGCCGAGCGCACCGCCAGGGCGGCCTGCAGGTCCTCGGCATGGCCCGGCACCAGCGCCTCGCGGGGCAAGTCCGAGTAGCGGCTGGCGATGTCGAAGACGAGGTTTCCCACCTCGGACCGGAAGCGGCTTCGGAAGGACTGCACTTCGGCGAGCAGGTTCCAGCGGTCCGAAACCACCGACGGGGAGCGGACGCGCTCGCCCAGCTGCGCCACCAGCGCTGCCAGCTCATCGGACTCGCGGCGCAGCGTCCGTTGCACCTCGGCAGTCCGTTCGCCGTCCGTGTCGACGGACACCTCGTCCACCGTCTGGTCCAGAAGCGAGGCCAGGTCCGTCCCCTGTCCTTTGGGCTCGAGCTCGGTCCGGACGGTCTGCACCAGCGTGTTGATGCCCGTCACCGTCTCGGCGATGACCGGTGCGAGCTCTTCCCAGAGGGCGAGGTCCCAGGAGGTTTCGCTCTCCGGCGCCTCGTAGCGCACCAGGTCCACATCCGACAGCCGGTGCAGCGTCAGGGCAGCGGCACGAAAGATGGAACGCAGCCTGCCGGCAAAGGCCTGGTCAGGTACCTGAAGCAGGGCGCCTTCGAGCTTGGGAGGAAGCGAGGGAGCTTGGGACAAGGCGGCCGCGGGTGCGAGGTTTCTGACTCTTGACTAGTTTGCCAGGGAAGCCTGCCATCGGTCCAAGAAGGGAGCGCCCTCCGGCATGGGGTTTCTCAGCACGCGAGGCGTCCGGCTGCACTACCAGGTTTCCGGGAGCGGGCTCCCCCTGCTTCTCTTGCACGCCTTCCCCCTCTCCGGAGCCATGTACGACGCCCAGCTGGCCGCCCTCTCCGGGCAGGCGCGCCTCATCATTCCCGACATGCGAGGCTTCGGGCAGAGCACCCCCGGCGACAACAGCCCGGCCCTCATGGAGACGTTCGCCGAGGACGCCCTCGCCCTGCTGGACGCCCTGGACGTCGGCCCAGCCGTGGTGGCCGGCCTGTCCATGGGCGGCTATGTGGCCCTGGCTCTCCTCCGCCGGGACCCGGGCCGGGTGCGGGCCCTCGTCCTCGCCGACTCGCAGGTGGGCGCGGACGACGAGGCGGCCCGCGCCCGCCGAGAGGCGCTCGCCGAGCAAGTCCTCCTCCGAGGGCCAGACGTCCTCGTCGAGAGTCAGCTCCCGCGCTTGTTGAGCGCCTCCGCGGCCGAAGCCACCCGGACGCGCGTCGCGGCGATGATTGGCACCACCTCGCCCCAAGGCGCCGCCGCAGCCCTGCGGGGCATGGCCCTGCGTCCCGACGCCCGCGACATCCTCTCTCGCTTCGGCGGTCCCCTCCTGGTGGTGGTGGGCGCCGAGGACAGCCTCACACCCCCGGAGAAGGCCCGGGCCATGGCCGCGCTCGTCCCAACGGCCACACTGGTGGAGATAGCCGGTGCCGGGCACCTCTCGAACCTCGAGGCACCCGAGCGCTTCAACCAGGCGCTCGCGGACTTCCTGCGACCGCTTCGCGCCAGCGCCACCGCCTGACGGCCGGCCAGCGCCGAGGGCTCGCCCTCCAAGGGCGTCAGAGGACGAAAGGCATGAGACGCGTCGTCCGCTTGGCGTAGCGCTCGTACGCCTCGCCAAGCTGGGCGCGCAGGTGCGTCTCCTCGCGGCTGATGCGATACAGGTACACCGGCAGCATGAAGCCGAGCGTGAGAAGGAACCCCACGACGCTCTGGCACACCGTCGCCGCGCCCAGCGCCGCCACCAGGGCTCCGCTGTAGGAAGGGTGACGTACCAGGCGGTACGGCCCACTCTCCACGACGGGCTGGGCCGTCTGGACGGCGACGACGGCGGTGAAGTAGCGGCCGAGCACGGAGATGGCCCACACCCTGAGTCCCGTCCCCGCCGCGACGAGCAGCGTGCCGCCCACCACCCAGGCGGACAGGGCCGCCGGACGGAGCTCTTGGCGAAAGCCGAAGTCCATCACCGGGGCGATGCTCACCACGAGTCCAGCCAGGGCGATGGCCAGGACGCTCTTGCCGTCGGCAGGGGACTTCAGGGCCTCGGACAGGCGCAAGGGCGGCTGGGTGACGTAGATGACAATCGCCGCGAGAAAGCACACCCAGGGCGAGGGGTGGAGAAGTCTCGCCGGATGCGCCACGGCCAGGGGCAGAAGCAGCGTCACGCCCGGCACGAGGATGCCGCCCAGCCACTGCCCGGCGGCGGGCAGTGGCAGCCCCGCCCAGCTCGGACGAGGGACTGAAGGACTGCGCTCGCTCAACCCTGCCTCTCCCCTCCCCCGCCCCGGGCCGACACAATGGACGGACCGGACCGCCGAGGGAAGGCCTTCAGCCAAGCCCCGGCATGGCCAGCGCGCACAGCCACTCGCGGCGTCCGGGGGCGCGCTCGGCATTGCGCACCATGAGCGGCGCCGGCGAGTCGGGCCGGAGCCCGAGCTCCCGGGCCCAGGCGGCAAGCTCCGGAAACTCCGTCGGGATGTCGATGCGAAGCGTCTCGCTCCCGGCATCCGCCAAGTCCGCCAGCAGCGCCTTGGCCAGGGCCGCATCCGGCGCGACGATGGGGCCCACCGTCCGCCGCGGGCCGACGGACCAGGCCAGCCCGTAACCCACGAGCCGCTTGCCATCCTCCGCCACCCGCCCCTCGCTTCCCAGGGCGAGGAGCGCTTCCAGGTGCGCCAGCCGAGGCGCCCCGAAGGCGATGGCGTCCAGCGCAGCCACGCCACCCAAGTCCTCGGGGCCCATGCGGCGCAGGCGGCGGCTGCCGATGGCAGGCAACACCGGCCGCTGCGTGCGCTGGCCGATGAAGCGGAAGCTTCCGCCGGCCACCCGAAAGCCGAGCTTCGCGTACAGACGCCGGCCCTGCTCCGTCGCGTAAAGGAAGACGGGGACACCTCCCGCGAGCTCCAGCGCGCGCTCCATCAGCGCCCTGCCCCGCCCCTGGCGCTGCCAGCCCGGCGCCACGCCCAGGAGGCCGATGCTCGCCGCCGCATCCGCGAAGCGATTCAGGACGACGGTTCCAGCCAGGGAGCCATCCGGCGCGTCCACTGCGAACCCGGCGCCGCTGGACAGGAGGAGGCGCCACTTGGCGGGCTCCCAGGGCCAGCCAATGCTGCGACAGAGGGCCTCGCAGCCGGGCATGTCGTCGAGGCTGAGGGCGCGGACGCCCGTGGGCGCTGTCAACCGAACGCTCCTGCGAAGAAGCGACGGAGGTTTTTTCCGAGCAGCTTCTCCACCCGCGGCCAGGGGTGGCCGCGCGAGAGAAGCACCTCGGTGAGACGCGGCAAGTCGCTCACGTCACGCATGCCCCGCGGGAGCCGGACGAAGCCGTCGAAGTCGCTTCCCAGGCACACCGCCTCCTCGCCGGCGACCTTCACCGCGTGCTCCACGTGCCTTGCCACGTCGGAGAGGTCACGACCCCCGAGGTACACCGTCCCGAAGAGGATTCCCACCACCCCGCCCCGGTTGGCGATGGCGCGCAGTGCGTCATCGGGCAGGTTTCGCCAGGACGCGGTCGCGCCGCGGACGCCGGTGTGGGAGCAAAAGACGCGCGCCTCCGTCTGGTGGAGGAGCGCCGAGAGAAGCCTCGGCGAAGCATGCGCCACGTCCACGGCCAGGCCCGCGGCGCCCATGGCCGACACCACCTTGGCCCCGAGTGGAGACAACCCGCGAGCGCGCATGCCCGGGGTGGCCGAGCCGCCAAGTCCATTGGCCGAGAGGTGGGTGAGTCCGAGAAAGCGCACGCCCTGCCGGGCGAGCTCCGCCACCCGTTCCACGCGTCCCTCGAGGGCGTGGCCGCCTTCAATGCCGAGGACACAGGCCAGGACACCGTCCTTCTCGGCCGCATCGAGCTCGGCAGAGGACGTCACCACCCGGGCGCGGGCCGCGGCATCGGCGCAGAAGGCGTGCAACCGGGCAATCTGGAACTGCGCCCGGGCCCACGGGCTCTTGAGGGCGGCGAGCGGCCAGCCAAGAAAGGCGCCGAAGGGCGCAAACCCACCCACCACCTGGAAGCCCTGGGTGACGACGGTGAAGGCCTGCAGCCGCACACCGGCCTCGCGCAGCCGGACGAAGTCCACGTGTCCGGAAGCCTGTCGGACCCGGAGGTCACGGTTCCAGAGCAGACTGTCGGCATGGGCATCCGCGATGTACGCGGTGCGATGCAGGGAGACGGCGTCCACGAGCGGTAAGGAGGGAGGTTAGACTCAAGCTGGCATGAAGCCCGAGTCGAAAAGCGCTCTCCCCGACGCGTCGTCCCGCGTCATGGACGGCCCGGAGGCAGGCGGGATGCTCGTCTCGCGCGAGGCGCTCCGCTTCGACTTTCACGGCGCCCGCTTCCGCCTTCCGCGCGACGCGGCGCTCTTGGGGTGGATTTCTGACCAGTTTCTCTACGGCGAAGTCACTGGCATCCAGTGCGGACACTGGCTGTACGCCGCGCCGACGCTGGAGGCGGCAGTCTTCTTCGCGCGCCAGGCCACCGAGGAGCTGGCCCATGTCCGCATCTTTCTCCGCCTGCACTCCCTCCTCGGGACGCGGCCCGGGCCCGCCCACCCCGTGGTGCGGTGGCTCAGCACCGGCAGCATGGGACGGGACTTCGCCGAGCACGTCAGCACCGAGATGGCGGTGGGAGAGGGCATGGTGCTGGCGGTGTTTCAGGCCCTCATCGACACCGTGGACGAGCCGGCCATCGTCCGCCTCCTCGAGGGCGCGGCCCGGCAGGAAGAGCGCCACGTTGCTTTCGGCGAGCAGCAAACCCGGGCCCTGGTGCAGGCGGACGCCGCCCTGGCCGACGTGCTTCTGGGGATGAACCTCCTCTCCTTGCTCGCCCTGCCGCGACTGGCGCGTCACGTCCAGCGCCGACTGGGAGCGGACCACGAGGTGCTCTCACAGGCCGAGCCCTTCCTGGCCCATGTCGTCGCGTTGACCGAGCTCCGCTTGCAGCGGATGGGCCTTCTCCGTGGCTCGCTCTCGGAGCTGGGCACCTTCCGCAAGCTGTGGCTTCTGCTGCGGGCCCAGCTGCACCGGCTGGGCGCGCGCTTCCGGCGCACGCCGAGGCTCACCGACACCTACCTCGAGGACCCGGCCCTCCTCGGCAGGGCCGACGCCTCGGGCGCCTGAAGGCCATGGAGCTGCACGTCAACGGAGAGCGGCGCGAGGCCGCGGCTGGAAGCACGGTGGTCGACCTCCTGCAGCTCCTCGGCATTCGCGGGCGCGTCGCGGTGGAGCGCAACGGCGTCGTCCTCCGCCAGGCCGACCTGGCCGAGACTCGGCTTCTGGAAGGGGACGTGCTGGAGGTGGTGACGTTCGTGGGCGGCGGGGCGTAAAAGCCTCCTCCATGGACGACGCCCTCCTCCTCGCCGGTAAGCGCTTCACCTCCCGGCTCCTCATCGGCACCGGGAAGTACCCGAGCTTCGAGATCATGAAGCAGTGTCACGAGGCCTCGGGTGCCCAGCTCATCACCGTCGCCGTGCGCCGGCTGGACCTCAAGGCCCAGGGCGAGGCGTCGCTGCTCAACTGGATTGACACCTCGAAGGTGACGCTCTTGCCCAACACCGCGCTCTGTTACACGGCCGAGGACGCCATTCGCACCTGTCGCCTCGCCCGCGAGCTCGGGATGAGCAACTGGGTGAAGTTGGAGGTGCTTGGCGACGAGAAGACGCTCTTCCCGGACGTCGAGCAAACCCTTGCCGCCGCCCGCATCCTGGTGAAGGAAGGCTTTGTCGTCCTGCCCTACACCACCGACGACATCATCATCGCCCGGAAGCTGGAGGACGCCGGATGCGCGGCGGTCATGCCGCTCGCGGCCCCCATTGGCTCGGGACTCGGCATCCGAAACCCCTACACCTTGCGGCTTCTGCGCGAGGCGGTGAAGGTCCCGGTCATCGTCGACGCAGGCGTGGGGACGGCCTCCGACGTGGCCATCGCCATGGAGCTCGGGTGCGACGGCGTCCTGCTCAACACCGCCGTGGCCGGCGCCCGGGAGCCGGTGCGCATGGCGCGGGCCATGAGGCTCGGCGTCGAGGCCGGCCGGGAGGCGTTTCTCGCCGGCCGAATCGCGCGCCGGGCCTACGGCTCGGCCTCGAGCCCACTCGACGGGCTTCTCGGCTAGCGGTCCCGCGCCGTCGGTATGCGCCTCTTGCTGGTCACCGACTGGGCCCTGGGAGAGCTCCGGCTCCGCAGGGCACTCGAGCAAGCCTGCGCGCTCGGGCCGGAAGTCGGGGTCCAGCACCGCCACCCCGGGGCGCCCACTCGCGGTTTCCTCGAGGAGGCACGCGGCCTCGCTTCGCTGTGCGCACAAAACGGCAACCCCTTCTTCGTGAATGGACGGCTGGACGTGGCCCTCCTCGTCGGAGCCCACCTCCATTTGCCGGTGGACGGGCCCACGCCGGCGGAGGTTCGGCCCCATCTCCCGGCGGGCCGCTGGCTGAGCGCCGCCGTCCATGACGAAGCGGAGCTCGAGCGCGCCCGGGGAGCTGACCTCCTGCTCCTGAGCCCCGTCTTCCAGCCGACGTCGAAACCACACGACAGGCGCGCCACGCTGGGGCCGGGCGGCTTCGCCCGGCTTCGCGCCCTGGCGTCCTGCCCGGTGCTGGCGCTGGGGGGAATCCGTGTCGAGCGTCTTGCGCTCCTCGTCCCGGTGGAGGGAGTGGCCGTCCAGGGTGCGGTGCTTCAAGCCGAGGACCCGGCCGGCGCAGCGCGCGCGCTGCTTTCGGCCCTCGGGCAACCCGGTGCGCCGCCCGAGCCGATGCGACGCTAACCACTGCGGCTTGGAAGGTTGCGCTGGCCCCAGAAACACGACAGGAAGGGTGTGCCGAAGCCGCCCGGCCCTTCTGGAACGTGTCCAACGCTCTTGAACTCCACGACGTCAGTAAGCGCTACGGCCGGATATGGGCTCTGGCGCGGCTGAGCCTGGTCCTGCCTGAGGGCCAAAGCCTTCTCCTCACTGGCCACAATGGCTCCGGCAAGACGACGCTCTTGCGGCTTCTGGCCACACTCTTTCGTCCCACCACGGGAAGAATCCTTCTCTTCGGCCAGGACGCAGTCTCGGGGCGCGAGGCGTTGCGCCCGCGCATCGCACTTCTTGGCCACCACACCTTTCTCTACGACGACCTCACGGCCAGGGAAAATTGTGTCTTGCTCGCACGCCTCCTCGGGCGCCCCGCGGCCGAGGCCAATGCCCTTCTCGAGCGACTGGGCCTCGGAGCCCGCGCCGACGAGGCGGTCCGCACCTTCTCGGCTGGCATGAGAAAGCGCCTGGCCATCGTCCGTCTCCTCCTCAAGCGGCCGTCGCTGGCCCTTCTGGACGAGCCCTTCGGCGAGCTCGACCCGGCCGGCATCCAGGAAATGGAGCACCTCGTCCGTGACCTGTCTCAGGCCGGAGCCACGGTGGTCCTGGCCACGCACCAAGTCGAGCACGGCCAGTCCCTCTGCACCGAGCGCCTGCACCTCGCCGCGGGACGAGCAGCGCAGGCATGAGGCCCTCCGCCCCGCCGGGGCTTCTGTCGACGGCCTGGATTTTGGTCCGCAAGGACTTGCTCCTTGAATGGCGCAGCCGCGCCCGGGCCAACGCCCTCGTCTTCTTCGCACTGGCCAGCGTGCTTCTCTTCTCCTTCGCCCTCGGCCCGGACACGACTTTCCTGAGGCACGCCGCGGGCGGGACGCTGTGGCTGGCCATCCTCTTGGCCTCGGTGCTGGCCCTCGGCGAGAGTTTCCGAGTGGAGCAGGAGAACGCTGCCCTGGATGGCTTGCGCCTGGCGCCAGCCGATGCCCGAGCGCTGTTTCTGGCCAAGGCCCTGGCCAACGCCGTGCTGCTCGTCCTCGTAGGAGCCGTCATCCTCCCGGTCCTCTTCGCGCTGGCCAGCGTCGATGCAGTCCTGGGACTCGGCCGGCTGGCGGGCGTGCTGGTGCTCGGCTGCCTCGCCATTGCAGCGCCGGGGACGGTGTATGCCGCCATTGCCAGCCATGCCCGCTCCCGCGACGTGCTCCTGCCGTTGCTTCTGTTTCCTCTTCTCATTCCAGCCGTGGTGGCTGCGGCCAAGGCGACTTCGCTGGTATTCGAGGGGGACCCGATGCTTCAGTCGGGGTCCTGGCTTGGGCTTCTAGGCGCCTTCAATCTGGTCTATTGGAGCCTCGGGTTCGCCCTCTTTCCACGCGTCGTCGAGGACTGACGTGTCCATGCTCAAGAAAGCCCTCATCGCGTTGACGCTCTTGGCCATCGGCCTGGTGGTCTGGGCCGCCTGGCTCGGGCTCGCCTGGGCACCCCCCGACCGGGAGATGGGGGACGTCCAGCGCATCATGTACGTCCACGTCCCGGCGATGGAGATGAGCCTTCTGGCCATGACGCTCAACTTCATCTGCTGCGTCGCCTACCTGTTCCGCCCGCGCTGGTCGACGGACTCGCTGGCCGAGGCCTTTGCCGAAGTCGGCCTCTTCTTCGGCACCTACGGCCTGGTGCTGGGAAGCATCTGGGGAAAGCCGACGTGGAATACCTACTGGACGTGGGACCCACGGCTGACGGCCATGGCCATCGGCCTCGTGTCCTATGCTGGCTACCTTGCGCTTCGTCGCTTCGTGGACGACGCCGAGCGACGCGCGGTGTGGTCGGCGGTGGTGGGCATCATCATCGCCGTCGACGTCCCCATCATCTACCTGAGCGTCCGCTGGTGGAGGAGCCTGCACCAGGTGCAGTCCTCGCCAGCGACGGTGGACCCGGCGATGGTGCACGCGCTCCGGTGGAACTTCGTGGCCTTCTTCGTCGTCTTCATCGTCTTCGTCATGGCCCGCTACGCCATCGCGCGCGCTCGCCGCGAGCAGGAGATGACGCCGCCGCCGTTGGTGTTGGAGGCTGCCCGATGAGCGTGCACCTCTTCTTGGCAGCCGAGGTCGGACGCATCCAGGGCGGCTGGAGCTTCGTCTGGGCCGCCTACGGCGTGACCTGGGCCGCGCTCAGCCTCTATGCGCTGAGCCTCTGGCTTCGCCGTCCGAAGAAGGAGTCCTGACCCACCATGGCCCCCAAGCGCACCACCTGGCTCGGTCTCGGAGCGCTTCTCGTCGCCGGCTCGGCCCTGGCCTTCATCGCCTTCGGGGACTTGGGAAAAAACCTCGTCTACTACTGGACGCCGGCCGAGATGCTGGCCGCGGGCAGCAAGGCCTACGGCGCCACCATCCGCCTCGGTGGCATGGTGCAGAAGGGCAGCATCGCCTGGGACGCCGGGCACACCGAGCTCTCCTTCCGCGTGGCGAACGACGCGACGCCGAGCGCCCCCAGCGTCCTGGTGAAGGTGCACGAGACGCCGCCGCAGATGTTTCGGGAGGGCATCGGAGTCGTCGTCGAGGGCACGTTCGACCGGGCCCAAGTCTTCACCTCCCACCGGCTGATGGTGAATCATTCCAATGAGTACCGGCCGCCCAAGCCGGGCGACGGGGACCGCTGGAAGGACACCCTTTCCCAGGGCACCACGTCGGCGGAGCGGGCGAAGTGAGAGGGACCCTCGGCTACGCCTTCGTCCTCGGAGGCCTCCTCTGCGCCGTCTTCGGTGCCGTGGTGGGCATCGTTGGCGGGCTGCGCCGTCGCCCCGGGACGCGGGCCTGGGTGGAGCGCGCCACCCTCGGTTTCTTCGTCTGCATGCTCGGGGCGAACCTCACCATGGTGTGGGCGCTCATCGCGCACGACTTCAGCGTCCACTACGTCTCCCAGGTGGGGAGCCGGACGACGCCGCTCGTGTACACGGTGGTGTCCCTGTGGAGCGCGCTCGAGGGTTCCATCCTCTTCTGGGGCGCCATCCTCGGCACCTACCTCGTCGCCTTCCTCCGGGCGCAGCGGAGCTCCAGAGAGCGCACCGTTGAGCTCGGGCTCGGGGCCATGCTGGGCGTGGCCACCTTCTTTGCCTTCCTCATCGCCGGACCAGCCAACCCCTTCGGGCCCGTCTTTCCGGTGCCGCCCGATGGGCCAGGCCCCAACGCGCTCTTGCAGAACGACATCCTGATGGTCATCCACCCGCCGATGCTCTACTGCGGCTACGTGGGGATGACGGTGCCCTTCGGCATCGCCGTGGCGGCGCTGCTCGACGGCCGCCTCGGTGAGGCGTGGCTCAACGCCCTGCGCCGCTGGACGCTGGTGGCCTGGACGTTCCTCACCGTGGGCCTCATCCTCGGAAGCTGGTGGGCCTACAGAGTGCTGGGCTGGGGCGGCTACTGGGCCTGGGACCCGGTGGAGAACGCCGCCTTTCTCCCCTGGCTGACGGCAACCGCCTTTCTCCACTCCACCATGCTGCAGGAGCGGCGGCGGGTGCTGAAGCTTTGGACGCTGTCCTTGGCCCTGGCCAGCTTCTCCCTGACGGTGCTTGGCACCTTCATGACCAGGAGTGGCATCTTCAACTCCGTCCATTCCTTCACCCAGTCCGACATCGGCCCCACCTTCCTCGTCTTCTTGGCCCTGGTGGTGGCGGTGTCCATCGGCCTCCTGGCGGTCCGCGGTCCGCAGCTGGCACCTGAGGACACCCTCCCCGGCGTGGCCTCGCGCGAGACCGCGATTCTCATCAACAACCTCCTCTTCTCCGCGCTCACCTTCACCATCCTCCTCGGGACGGTGTTTCCTCTGGTGCGGGAGGCATTCTCCGGCGTCCGGGTGAGCGTGGGGGCGCCCTACTTCAACCGGATGGCCGTCCCGCTGGGCATCGCCATCCTCTTTCTCATGGGCGTCGGGCCATCCCTGCCCTGGGGAAACGCCAGCCGCGATGTCTGGCGCCGACAATTCCTCGTCCCGGGGATGGCCGGTCTGGCCGTGCTTGGGGCCTGCCTCGTCGCCGGCCTTCGGGGGTGGGCACCCCTCACCACCTTCGGACTCGCCGCCTTCGTCGCCACGGTGACGCTGCGGCAGCTCTTCCTCCCGGCCTTGGTGCGGATGAAGGAGAAGGGCGAGAAGCCCTGGACGTCCTTCGCCCGCAGCGCGGCGCGGTCGCGCCGGCGGACGGGCGGCTACCTCGTGCACCTCGCGGTGGTGGTGGTGTTTGTCGCCATCGCCGCCTCGTCGGCCTACGTGCAGCACACCACCGGCACCCTGGCTCCTGGACAGACGCTCAGCCTGAGCGGCTACACCGTCCGCTTCGTCGGGCTCGAGCAGGGCGAAGAGCCGCACCGACACTGGGTGGCCGCCAGGCTGGACGTCACCGAGGTTGGCGGGGCACACGGCTCGCTGGCGCCGCGGATGAACTTCTACGAGCGCAGCACGGACCCGGTGGGCAGCCCGGCCGTCTCCTCGGGCGCTTTCGGGGACCTCTACCTCACGCTGTTGGCCTTCGGGCCGGACGCGACGGGCAGCCCCACCGCCAGCTTCAACATGTGGACGCTCCCGCTGGTGGGGTGGATTTGGTGGAGCATCCCCCTCTTCGTCATCGGTGCACTGGTGGCCGCCTGGCCCAGACGCCGCGCTCTGCCCGTCGTCGACACGGAGCCGGCGCCAGCCAGACGCAGCGCTGCCCGGGGGACGGCTTGAGCGGCTGGTCGCTCGCCGCCCTGGCCGCCGTGGCTCTGGCCACCGCCGCCCTCCTCTTCGCCTTCACCAGCGGATTCGGGCGGGACCCGCACGAGGTGCCATTCATTCTCAAGGGCAAGCCTGCTCCGGATTTCACCCTCGCCCGCCTCGACACCGGCGAGGAAGTCACCTTGTCCAGCCTGCGCGGCCGCCCCGTTGTCCTCAACTTCTGGGCCAGCTGGTGTGGGCCCTGCCAGGCCGAACACCCCACCCTGGCCCGGGCAGCCCAGCGCTACCAGCAGGACGCCCGCTTCTTCGGCGTCGTCTTCGAGGACACGCCGGAGAATGCACGCGCCTTCGCTCGGCCGCTGGACCCGAGCTTTCCGCAGCTCGTCGACCCGAAGTCGCGCATGGCGGTGGACTATGGCGTGAGCGGGGTCCCGGAGACGTACTTCATCGACGCGCAAGGCATCATCCGGGACAAGTACGTGGGGCCGCTCCTCGACGCCCAGGAACTCGCCGGACGCCTCGCGCTGCTCCGGGAGGCCGGCGGGCCGGGGGCCAGACGGTGAGGGCCCTGCTGTTTTCGCTCTTGCTGTCGGCCACTCCGCATCCGCCACAGCAATCCGGGAGCGCACCCCTCGACGCCGCGTGCGAGGCTCGCGTCCAGGCCCTGGGGAAGCTCTTGCGCTGCCCGATGTGCCAGGGCCTCTCCATCGCTGACTCCGGCTCCTCGGCGGCTCGGGCCCAGATGGACCGGGTGCGCGAGCTGGTGACCGAGGGCAAGAGCGACGAGGACATCCGCGCCTACTTCGTCGCCCGCTACGGCGAGTGGGCGTTGCTGGAGCCGTCGGCCCAGGGGTTGAACTGGCTCGTCTGGCTCGGGCCTTTGGCGCTGCTTCTCGTGGGAGTCTTCGCCATCGGCCGTCTTCTGCGGCGCACGCCAGTACGCCCCAAGGACGAGGGGAAACCCGGGGCGATGCCGCCGCCCTCCGGCGACGCCTACCTCGATGCCGTCCGCGCGGAGCTGAGGAAGTGACGCACACCGACTGGCTGCCGGGCCTTCTCGTCCTCGGCCTGGGCCTTCTCGCCGGGGTGGCGCTGCTTCTCGCCCGCCGGGCGGGAGCCCCAGCTGGGGCTGGCGAGACGCGTCGGGCCGGGGCCGTGCATGAGGCCGAGGAAGCGGAGCTTCGTTCGGCGCGCCTCTTCGAGCAGCTCCGGGAACTCGAGTCGGACCAACACCAGCTGTCGGCCGAGGCCTACCAGGCGGAACATGCTCACCTGGAAGGGCTTGCCGCTGACGCGCTCCGCGCCCGGGACGTGGCACGCGCTGCCGCGGGCAAGCCACGGCCCTCCAGCCTACCGGCCCCCCAGCCCACCGGTTTCCTCGGGCGCCACCCTCAGCTGGCCGGCGCCTTCTGGGGCGCTGGCGTGGCCATCTTCTTCGCGGCCCTCTTCTTCTGGGTGACGCGGGACGCGAAGGAGAGGAGCCAGGGCGAGGGCCTCACCGGCACCGTCGGTCGAGGCGAGAGTCCCCAGCCGCCTCCGGCGGAGGACACAGCCTTCACCGCCGCGCTGGCTCGCGTGCAGGAGGACCCGAGCGACGTGGACACCTCGGCGCACGTCGTCCACGAGCTCATCCGCCGGCAGGACTATGACGTGGCCCGGGAGCTGACGGAGCGCTCGCTTGGCGTCGACCCCTTCTACAGCGAGGCCCGTGCCCACCGGGCCTTCCTCCTCGCCGTGGGCGGAAACACCGAGGGCGCCCTCCGCGAGCTCCAGCACGTGAGCACGCTCTACCCGAAGGGCTACGAGGCCCTCTTGTTTCTGGGGCTCGTCCGCATGCGCTCCGGCGACAACCAGGGGGCGGCTGACGCCTTCGACCGTTTCCTCGCCGAGGCCCCGCCGGAGGAGCAAGCGCCGCAAATGCGTGCGGCACTCACCACCCTGCGCCAGCAGCTCCGGAACCAGCGGTGACATGCGCGGCGTGATTTTTGACCTCGACGGGACGCTTCTGGACAGCCTGTGCGACCTCGCCGCGGCCATGAATCGCACCCTCGCTGCCCGGGGCTTTCCCACCCACCCACTGGACGCCTACCGCGCCTTCGTCGGCGAGGGGGTGCAGAAGCTGGCCGAGCGGGCGCTCCCGAAGGAAAAGCAGGGGGAGCGCGTGGCCCTGGTGGCTGCCTACCAGGCGGACTACGCCCGCCACCTCACCGACGACACCAGGCCCTACCCGGGCATCCCGGCGTTGCTCGATGCGCTCGCGGCGCGGCGCATTCCCACGGCCGTGCTGAGCAACAAGCCCGACGGCCCGACGCGGCAGCTCGTCGAAGCCTTGCTGGGCCGCTGGAGTTTCCGCGTCGTGACCGGCGAGCGCCCGGGCATCCCGCGAAAGCCAGACCCGGCGGCTGCGCTGGAGCTGGCAGAGGCCATGGGCCTTCCGGCGCACGAGGTGGTCTTCGTCGGGGACACCCTGGTGGACATCACCTGTGCCCGGGCGGCGGGAATGCGCCCCGTCGGCGTCCTGTGGGGCTTTCGGCCGCAGGAGGTGGCCGCCTCCGGCGCCACCACCCTCCGCCATCCCGAGGAGCTCCTCCCATTGCTGGCGGAGTAGGCTTGTTGAAGGACGCCATGGCCCACCCCGACTCCTGGCTGGTGAAGAGCGAGCCATCGGCGTACGGCTGGGCCGACCTCGTCAAGGACGGCCGGACGGAGTGGACGGGCGTCCGAAACTTCGAGGCCCGCAACAACCTGCGGGCGATGCACGAAGGCGACGGCGTGCTCTTCTACCATTCGGGTGAAGGCAAGGAGGTGGTGGGGGTGGCCAAGGTGTCGCGAGCTGCCCGGCCAGACGACACGGCACCCAATGAGGACTGGGCCAGCGTGGAGCTCGTGCCCTGGAAGGCCCTCGCCTCGCCGGTGAGCCTCGGCCGCATCCGGAAGGACGCGCGGCTGCGGACGTTTCAGCTGCTCACCCGGGGCCGCCTCAGCGTGGTGCCCGTCAGCAAGGCGCACTTCGAGGCCGTCCTCAGCCTGTCCAAGGCGGCCCCTCGGCCACCCCGGGCTGCAAAAGGCGGCGCTCGAGGGCGTCCTCGCTGACGCGGCCGCGGAAGGCCACCACGCCGTCGATGCAAACCACCGGAATGTCGTAGCGCCACGCCTCGGCCAGCGCCGCGTCGGCTCGCACGTCGTGCTCCACGAGCTCGAAGGGGATGCGCTCTTGCACGGCCAAGAGGGCATTTCTGGCCACGTCGCAGAGCGAGCACGCCGGTTTCGAGTAGATCTCCACCACACGGCGGGGGATGCTCGCCTCTTCCATGCGCGGCCTCATCGGTGACTTGGGCACGATGCCCCTCCGGGACCTGGTCGCTTACCTCGGAAACCGGCAGGCGACTGGCATTCTCCAGTTCGAGCGCGGCGACGAGAAGCGACAGGTGGTGTTGCGAGAAGGCGCGGTGGTGAATGCCAGCTCCAACCAGCCGCGTGACTACCTGGCCCAGTTTCTCATCAACATGGGACAGATGAGCGAGGACCAGTACATGGCCGCCTACCGCGCGCAGCAGGACACGCGCGTCTTTCTGGGCCAGGCGGTGGTGACCATGGGCCTGGCCAGCCAGGAGGCGGTCCGCAACGCCCTTCAACTCAAGTTTCGGGAGGCGTTGCTCTCCGCCTTCGGCTGGGAAGAGGGCACCTTCACCTTCACTCCTGGCGGTGGGCCGGCTCCCCTGCCCGGCCTCGAGGTGGGTGTCCCGCTGCTCGAGATTTACCGCGAGGCCGACGTGCGCGACACGGCCTGGAAGGCCATCCGGGCGGTGTTTCCCTCCGGCCAGGCCCGCCTCGTCCTGCACCGCAAGAATCTCGCGCAGCCGCCCGAGCCGGGGAGCCTCGATGACCGACTGACGCGGATGATTGAGGAAGGGGCGACCATCGATGACCTGGTGCTCGGCCTGCACTCCACCGACTTTTTCCTCTACCAGAGGCTGTACGCCCTGCATCGCCTGGACGCGGTGAGCGTCGCCCAGGTGGAGTCGCCGACCGTCTCCACCCAGGTGCCGAGCGTCCTCGGACGGGAGGAAGGGGCGGAGGAGATTCTCCGCGCCGCACAGGCCTTCTTTGATGCGGGCGACGTGGCCGATGCCGCGGCACTGGCCCGGCGGGCCTACGAGCTCTCGCCAGCCGCCTCCACCGCCAACCTCTTGCGCCAGGCGGAGACCGCGCTCACCGAGATGCTGCGCAAGGACTTCTCCGGCACCCGCATCCCCGTCCTGCGCGTCGACTCCGAGGTGCTGCGCCGCCTCCCGCTCTCGGCGCCCGAGCGCTACCTCCTGTCCCGGGTGGACGGCCAGCGGACGGTGGAGGCCATCATCCAGGTGTCCCCCATTCATGAGCTGGACGCTCTGCGGTGCTTTCGCGGCTTCATCGACCAGGGCCTGGTGGAGTTGCGCGAGAGCTGAGGAGAGGGGCACTTGAAGAAGGCCCCTGACGCACCGGCCTCAGCGTCGGGCGTGAAGCGGCTCTGGCTCCTGGAGGGCCAGACGCAGGGCCTGCCCGGCCAGCCAGGGGGCGTGGATGCGCCAGCGTGGGTCGTTCACCACCACCGCCGCCACCGCCAGCCGCGGCGTGTCCCTCGGAGCGAAGCCGACGAACCAGGTGTAGTCGCGGAAGGGCAACGGCGGCTTGTCGGCCAGCGAGCCCGTCTTTCCCACCGCCGAGCGCAACGAGCCGCGGAAGAAGCGCCGGGCGGTGCCGTGCTTCACCGTCTCCTCCATCATCTGCACCAGCGCCGTCGCCTGCTCCGAGGACAGCACCCGCTCGGTGGGGGCTGCGCCGTCCACCTGGTCCTCGAAGAGGACGGGCGCGCGCCACAGCCCACGGTTGGCGGCCACCGAGGCCAGCATGGCCCCGTGCAGCGGCGACAGGTACACGTCACCGAAGCCGGCGCCGGTGGTGGCCAGCCCCAGCGAATCCGAGGGGACACGCGCCAGCGAGACGTCGGTGGGCACCGGAAACTCGAAGGGCCGGTTGAAGTGCAGCGCGTCCGCCGCGGCCAGGAGCCGCTCGGCGCTCAGATGCTGGTGCGTCAGCTTGGCGAAGACCGCGTTGGCGCTCCGGCCCATGGCCTCGACGAGGGAGAGGCACGTCTGGTCGGCGCTCGAATCCTCGAGGAGTCGTGCCTGGATGTGGCGCTTGCCGCCGTGCGCGCACCCGACGTCGTCCGGGCCGAGTCCGGCGTCGAGCAGCGCGGTGGCCGTCACCAGCTTGAAGACGGATGCCGCAGGAAACAGCGCCTTGGTGGCCAGCCCCCGCAAGCTGGGGTTGGCCTCGGAGTGCTCGGCCATGGCCAACACCCGGCCGGTAGACGGCTCCAGCACCACCACGGCCGCGTAGGGTGTCTGGTACGTCTCGAGAAGCTGCGTCAGCGCGTCCTGCAGCGTGGGGGAGATGGTGAGGAGACGCTCTCCGCCTGGGCTAGGGAGGCGCAGTCGCCCTGTCCCGTCCGGCTGGGCACGGGCGAGGAGGTCCTCCTCGGGAAGCAGCGAGCGCGCGCTCGCCAGCGGCGGGGAGAGACGGCGGCTACCGGCGCCCGGCTTGGGGGCCTCGATGACACCGAGTGAAAGCTCCGCGGGGCCGCCCGGGGGCGGCAGGAGGCAGCTGCCGGCCGGAGCGCTGGTGGGTGCCTCCGGAAAGCTGAGCCTATCGAGCGTGTCCTCCGGGCTGGACGCGAGCGAGACGCACGCCCACAGGCCGAGTCCAGTTGCCAGGAGACGACGGGCGGGGCGGAAGGAGAGTTGGAGCAAGGGTTCCAGGCGGTGGACTCTTGGGAGGGATGGTAGCAGCACCGGCGGCAATCACCACGGAAGACGCACGTGTTGTGGTAGGCCACGCCCCAGAAATGCAAACACTCAAGGACACCTGGACCATCTTTGGTGCCGAGTTGCGTCGCGCCCTGAAAAGCCCGCGGGTGCTCCTCGTGCTTCTTCTCTACCTGGCCTTCTCCGCCGGGGTGATGCTCGCCGCGGGCGCGCTGGCGCATCAGGCCCAGATGCAGGCCGACGCCCAGGGCCAGGGCGGGGGGCTGGAGTCGCCCAAGGCCGCCCTCTTGGCCATGCTCTTCGGACAGGACCGAAGCCTGGTGGAGTCCCTGTTGCCGCTTCCGGCCGTCGTCCTCCTGGTTTTCAAGCTGGGACTCATCTTCCTCCCCGCCTACGTGGCCGTCCTCGGCTTCGACACGGTGAGCGCCGAGCTCCAGACGCGCTCCTTGCGCTACCTCACCGTGCGCACGAGTCGCACCGCGCTCGCCCTCGGGAAGGCGCTGGCCCTGGCCACCGTCGTCCTGTTGCTGGTGACGGTGGTGCAGCTCGGTGTCTTCTCCTATGCCCTCTCCACCGTGCCGGACTTCTCGACGACCGAGGCCTGGCACGTCTGGCCACGCCTGTGGGGGACGACCGCGCTCGTCGGGCTGGGCATGGCTGCCCTGACGACGCTCTGCTCGACATTAGCGCGCAGCCCGGCGCTCAGCCTGACGCTGAATTTCACCGCCCTCCTGGGCTTCTGGGCCGCGGGCGCCTTCGGTAGCGGCGCCCGGGTGATGCGGCTGATGGAGCAGCAGGCGACGCAGCAGGAGCCCCCGGTGGGCTGGCAGGAACGGATTGGGCTTTTGGCTCCCTCCACCTGGTCTGCCGAGGTGCTCTACCCGGACACGGCGCGGGCGTTGACGGGCGCGCTGGTGCTGCTCCTCTTCGCCGCCGTCTGCGCGGCTGCCGCTGTCGCCGTGCTGCGCGCGAGGGACGTATGAGCGACGCGGTTCTCGTGCTCGACCGGGTCAGCAAGCGCTTCGGGACGCGCGCGGCCCTCGATGCGGTGACGGTGAGCGTCCCCCAGGGGACGGTGTGGGGCCTCATCGGCCCCAACGGAGCGGGCAAGTCCACCACCTTCAACCTTCTCTGCGGCTACCTCCGTCCCACCTCGGGGAAGGTACGCATCCTCGGACGGGACCCCCGGGTGCCCGGGAGCCTCAAGGGCGTCCTGGGCGTGCTTCCTCAGGACGCGGCCTTGCCGGGCTACCTCGCCGTCGGGCCGCTCCTCACCTACCTCGGTACGCTCTCCGGACTGGAGCGTCCAGAGCGCGAGGCACGCGTGGCGCTCGAGCTCGTGGGACTCTCCGAGGTGTGGGATGTGCCCCCGGCCGCCCTCTCGCATGGCATGGGGCGACGGGTGGGCCTGGCCCAGGCCCTCCTCGGTGACCCCCCGGTGGTGCTGCTCGATGAGCCCACCTCCGGGCTCGACCCGAGGGTGGCCGCCGAAGTGCGGGGCCTGGTGGCGAAGATGCGGGGGCGCGCCACGGTGCTGGTGAGCAGCCACAACCTGCCGGAGCTGGAGGCGCTGTGCGACGGTGCCACCATTCTCGACCACGGCAAAGTCGTCCAGGCCGGCACCATGGCAGAGCTCACCGCGCGCTCGGCCGAGTTCCGGATTCAGGTGGCGCGCGGCGACATCCCGGTGGAGGCCCTGCGCGCCCTGCCCGGCGTCGCCCAGGCCTCGCTGCGGCCGGACGGACTGCTGAGTGTCGTCCTCGACCCGAAGGCCGAGTCACCGGAGGCCGTCCTCAACGCGACGCTGCGCCTGCTGCTGGACGCCGGCGTCCAGGTGAGTGGCGTCTCGCAGGGCCAGTCGCTGGAGAGCCGCGTCCTGGCGCTGACGTAAGAGGGACGCTTGGTGTCCTGACGGCGTCTTCCTCGGGCTCAGTCCGGGAAGAAGAGGGGTTCCCGCTTCTCGACGAAGCTCTTGATTTGGCTCACCACGGCCGGGTCCACCTCGGTGAAGCGCACGCCGACGCCCGGGAAAACTTCCGGCGTCCTGTCGTTGACCTCGCGCGTCCAGCGCACCTCGCCCTTGACGGTGAGGCGCGCACCGGCTGGGAGGCTGAATGTCACGTCCACCGGCGTCCCTGGCGGCAGGACATTCACCGTGGCGATGAAGAGGCCACCCTCGGAGATGTTGGTGCTGAAGCCGGTGAAGAAGTTGGAGTCGCTGGCGAGGTCCACCTGCGTCTGCATGGCCACCCGGGCCGCAACGCGCTTCAGGGCAATTTTCCCGATGGGGGACCCAGCCGGCGCCGGCGCCCGTTGCGCGGGCGAGCCTCGACGCACGGTGGCCGCAGACGCGTCCTCTGCCTCGAGGGGCACCGGAGGTGGAAGCCGGCGTGCCAGCTCCGCCGCCGCGGCCGCCTCGGCCTTGGCCTGCGAGGCAGCCTGGGCCTGCGCCGCAAGAGCCGCTGCCTGGGCCCTTGCTTGCGAGGCTGCCTGCGCCGCGGAGGCACGGGCGCGGGAGAGAATCTGGGCATCCGCCGCGAGGTCGCGGGAGCGCTCGGCCAGCACCTCGCCGCAGGCGCGCAGCCCGGTGCGGATGGCTTCGGCGGCCTTGCGCCGCAATTCGAGCGCCTCGAACCGGGCGACGAAGGCGCGTTCCACATGCTTGGCCATGGCCGGGACGGGGGCTGGCTCACGCAACCGAAGGAGCGCCGCGGCCACGTCCTCGTCGTCCTCCAGCCCGCTCGCTTCCCCCTCGAGGGCTCGCGCGCGGTCCGTCAGCGCGCCGGCTTCGAGCGCGATGCGCTCGGACTCGGCCGCCAGCTGGAGCTCCGCGGTGCGCATCGCCTGCTCGGCGCGGTTGAGTTCGGCTTCGCGCTCCGACGCCGGCAAGGGGGTAGAAGAAGCACCAGCCACGGAGGTGTCTCGGGCAAGAAAGGCCATCGTGGGATGGCTCTCCTTCAACCCTGATGCCACGGCGAAAGCGCCCGGAGTCCGGTGGGTTACGCGGGCCTCCCCAGGGTCAGAACCACCCGGTCAGGTCCGGACCGGGGCAACCTCGACCCAGGCCTCGAGGACGTCGTTGCTGGGAGACAGTGAGAGCAACCGGTGCCCGGTGGCTGCGCACCAGGCCGGCAGGTCCGTGGACAGTGCCGCGTCCGTGCCGAGCAACTGCACGCGCGCTCCGGGAGCAAGCGTGCGCACGACTTCCGCCAGGCGAACCAACGGAAGCGGACAGGGGAGACCCCGCACATCCACGGTGTGAGTGGGGGGCAGCACCTTGGGCCTCCGCCGGCTCGCTTGCGACGCGTCGGCGCCCTCTGTTAACACGCCCGGCGCTCTCCTGTGGTGCCTTCGTCGCGTTTCCCCGGAGCCGGTTCTTCCATGAAATTCAGCATCTTCGTTTCGCTCGTCGTGGGCATCGTCCTTGGCGTCGTCATCGACCGCGCCGTCACCGCCACGCCGCCGACCCTCGCCCGGCCGGACGCGCGCGCCCAGGCGGGAGCCGCTGCGCCACAGCGCCAGCTTCCCAAGTTGGACACGGTGTGGCGCATTCCCATCGACGGCTCGCCCGTCACGGGCTCGCCCGATGCCCTGGTGACGCTGGTGGAGTTCTCCGACTACCAGTGCCCCTACTGCGGCCGGGCGCACACCACCATTCAACAGGTGCAGAAGGAGTACGGGAGCCGTCTGCGCGTGGTGATGAAGGAGTTTCCGCTCGTCACCATCCACCCCATGGCGCGCGGCGCGGCCATGGCGGCGCTCGCCGCGGGTGCCCAGGGCAAGTACTGGGAGATGCACGACAAGCTCTTCGCCAACCAGCGAGCGCTCGACCCGACCTCGCTGGAGGGCTACGCGCGGGACGTGGGCCTCGACCTGGCCCGCTTCCAGGCCGACCTCTCCAGTCCGAGCTCGGCGGCCACCATCGCCCGCGACACGGAGCTGGGCACCGGCGTCGGCGTCAGCGGGACGCCGGCCATCTTCATCAACGGGCGGCGCCTCCAGGGCGGAGCCTCACCCATCGAGACCTTCAGGTCCCTCATCGACGAGGAGATGGCCAAGGCCGAGGCCATGGTGCGCGCCGGAACGCCGGCCGCCGACGTCTACGCCCGCATCATCGAGAAGGGCGAGGCCCCCAGCGCGGCGGCAGTCGCCGCGGCGAAGAATCCCCGCCAGGCGGAGCCGCCCGCGGTGCGCAAAGTCGACGCTCCGGCAGATTCGCCCTCCTTCGGCCCCGAGTTCGCCAAGGTGACCATCGTCGAATTCAGCGACTTCCAGTGCCCCTACTGCAGCCAGGCCGTGCCAAGCGTCGAGAAGCTTCGCCAGTTCTACGGAAAGGACGTCCACTTCGTCTTCCGGAACCTCCCTCTCCCCATGCACCCCAACGCCCGCGTGGCCGCCCAGGCAGGCATGGCCGCCCACGCCCAGGGCAAGTTCTGGCTGATGCATGACCGGATGTTCGCCGACCAGCATGCCCTGGACCGCGCCTCCCTCGAGCGCATCGCCGAGAACCTCGGGCTGGACATCACGCGCTTCAAGGCGGACCTCGACAGCGCCGCGACCAAGGACCGCATCGAAGCCGACATGAGCGCGGCCACCGCCGCCGGCGTCCATGGCACACCCACCTTCTTCATCAACGGGCGGCAGACGGCCGGTGCTCCGGCCTGGGACGCGCTCAAGGCCGAGATTGACCAAGAGATTGCCAAGGCCAACAAGCTGCTCTCGCAGGGCGTGAAGCCGGAAGCCCTCTACGGGCGGCTGGTGGCGGACGCACAGAGCCCGGCGACGGCGAAGAACTAGCCGCGCCCAGCCCCCTAACCTACCGCGATGGCGTCAATCTCGACGCGCGCCCCCCGCGGAAGCGCCGACACCTGCACCGTCGCCCGCGCCGGCGGTGCGGCGGCGAAGTACCGCCCGTAGACGGCGTTGACTTTCGCGAACTCACCGAGGTCCACGAGAAAAATGGTGCAGCGCACGACGTCGGCGAAGCCCAGCGCCGCGGCACGCAGCACCGCCCCCAGGTTTTCCATGACACGTTCCGTCTGGGCGGAGATGTCTCCGGCCACCAGCTCCCCCGTCTTGACGTCGAGAGGAATCTGCCCCGAGAGGAAGACCATCCGGCCGCCGGCCTTCACCTCGATGGCCTGGGAGTAGGGCCCGATGGCGCCTGGCGCCGCGTCGCTGTGCACCGGGGTGTGGGGCATGCCGGCTCCTCCTTTGTCTTGAGTGGTTAGACGCGCTCGACGGAATGGACGCCGTGCAGGCGCTCGATGGTCCGGATGACGTCGGTGAGCTGCTTCAAGTCCGAGATGGTGACCTCGAAGGTATTCACCGCGCGCTCGTCCCCCGTGGCCCGGCAGTTGGCCTGGCTGATGTTGACACCGCGTTGGCTGAAGATGCTGGACATCTCCGCCAGGAGGCCGGGCCGGTCCACGGTGAGCACACGCAGCGTCACCGGCCGCTTGTAGTCGCCGTGGACGTCCCAGGCCACGTCCACCCGGCGCTCCGGGTCGGTGGCCAGGGCGCGCTCGCAGCCGACGGTGTGGACGGTGACACCCCGTCCGCGGGTGATGAAGCCGACGATGGGGTCTCCCGGCACCGGGTTGCAGCACCGGCCGAAGCGCACCAGGACGTCGTCCACGCCCCCAATCTGCACACCGGTCTTGCTGCGGTTCCCCACCAGGCGGCGGGCCATCTCCGTCACCCGCCCGAAGCCAGTGCTGGCCGGCACCGACTCGGACCCGTTGGTGCCGCCATTCGCCGCCGGCAGACGTTCGCTGCCCTCGGCCAGCTTGTCGGGCGGGAGCAGCTTCTGAAGCAGCTGCTGGGGCGTCACCTTGCCGTAGCCGAGGCCGACCAGGAGGTCGTCCTCCATCCGGTACCCGAGCTCGGCGGCCGGCGCCTTGAGGTCGCCGGCCTTGAGCAGCTTGCCGAAATTCAACCCGAAGCGACGGAACTCCTTCTCCAGGAGCTCCTTGCCCAGCTGCAGGCTCTTCTCGCGCTGCTGCTGCTTGATGAAGGCCCGAATCCTCTGCTGGGCGCGGCTGGTCTTGACGAAGGTGAGCCAGTCCTTCGAGGGGTGGGCGTTGGGGCTGGTGAGCACCTCCACCGTGTCCCCATTCTTCAGCTTGTAGCGGAGAGGGACAATCTTCCCGCTCACCTTGGCGCCCACACACCGGCTGCCGACGTCGGAGTGGATGGCAAAGGCGAAGTCCACCGGCGTGGCGCCCCGGGGGAGGCTCTTCACGTCTCCCTTGGGAGTGAAGACGAAGACCTCGTCGGTGAAGAGGTCGACCTTCACCGTGTCCAGGAATTCCTTGGGGTCCTTCAGGTCCTGCTGCCACTCCATCAGCTGGCGGAGCCAGGCGAATTTCTCGTCGTCCCCCGAGACCAGGCTCTTGCCCTCCTTGTAGGCCCAGTGCGCGGCAATCCCCTCCTCGGCGATGGTGTGCATCTCCTCGGTCCGGATTTGCACCTCCACCCGCTCTCCGAGAGGACCAATCACCGTGGTGTGGAGCGACTGGTACATGTTGGGCTTGGGGATGGCGATGAAGTCCTTGAATCGGCCTGGCACCGGCTTCCACAGCTGGTGAATCATCCCCAGCGCCTCGTAACAGTTGGGGACGGTGGGGAGCACGATGCGGAAGGCGATGATGTCCGGAATCTGGTCGACATCCACGCCGGTGGCGCGCACCTTCTTGTAGATGCTGTAGAGGTGCTTGAAGCGCCCCTGGACACGGCCGATGAGCCCACGCTCACGAAGCTTGTTCTCGATGAGCGCGCAGGTGTCGTTGACGTAGCGCTCGCGCTCGTGGCGTCGCCGGTTGAGCTTCTCGGCGATGTCCGCGTAGTCGCTGGGGCGGAGGTAGCGGAAGGCCAGGTCCTCGAGCTCGACCTTTATCCAGCTGATGCCCAGCCGGTTGGCCAGCGGGGCATAGATGTCCAGCGTCTCGCGGGCGATGCGCTGCTGCTTCTCCTCGGACATGTGGTCCAGGGTCCGCATGTTGTGGGTGCGGTCGGCGAGCTTGACCAGGATGACCCGGATGTCCTGGGCCATGGCAATAATCATCTTCCGGAAGTTCTCCGCCTGGCGCTCCTCCTGGCTGAGGGTGGCCGAGGCGGAGAACTTTCCAAGCTTCGTCACCCCATCGACGAGCTGCGCGACCTCCTTGCCGAAGAGCTCCTCCAGCTCCTCCGAGGTGGCCAGGGTGTCCTCGATGGTGTCGTGGAGGAGCCCGGTGACGATGCTCGCTTCGTCGAGCTTGAGCTCCGCCAGGATGCCGGCCACCTCCAGGGGGTGGACCAGGTAGGGCTCGCCGGAGCGCCGGAGCTGACCCTGGTGGACCTTCGCCGAATAGACGTAGGCCTTCTTCAGGATGTCGAGGTCAGGGTCTGGGTGGTACGAGCGGACCCGCTCGAGGATGTCATTGAGGCGCAGCATCCGGGGGTCTTCCATCGTAACTTTACGAAATCAGGCCTTCAATGAAGGCCTGCATTGCGGGCATTGGTGTACATTCCCCTAGGTCGCAATGTCGCAACTCCTCGCGAGCACCCTCGGCGTCGTCTGTCCCAACTGCGACGTGCTCGGACCGCCCGCATCGCTGCGCTGCGAGGCCTGTGGGACGCCCTTCGTGAAGGGCCTGGCTGCCCCCCCGGCTGCTGCTCCCCCCCCGGCCGAACGGCCACCGGCGAGCGCTCCCACCCCGGTTTTGGCCGTCCCGGCCGTCCCGGCACCCGCCGCGGCACCCCAGGCCCAGCGTCCTGCCCCTCCCACGGCGCCGGTGGCCAGCCGCTTCATCCTCGGGCTCGTCTCCGGCAGCGGGAAGGGCCAGCGGTTTCGCCTCATGGCCAACGGCTGCACCGTCGGCCGGACGCGCGGCGCCATCCTCTTTCCCGAGGACGTGCACGTCTCGGCTCACCACGCCGCCTTCCGCATCAAGGATGGCCAGCTGACGGTGAAGGACGAGTCGAGCATCTCCGGTGTCTTCGCCTCCATCCGCGCGCCGGAAGTCATCCCCCCGGGGGGCATGTTCGTCATCGGCCAGCGTCTGCTGCGCTTCCAGGGCCTCCTCACCCCGCCAGCCAAGGACCCGAGCAAGCCCCGCACCTACGGCGTCCCGTTGCCGCCCCAGGGCGTGCTCTGGGCCCTGGAGGAGCTCCTGGTGGGAGGGCGGCCAGGCCGGGCGGTGGCCACGGCGCAACCGCTCTTGACGCTGGGGCTCGCGGGCTGTGACGTGAATTTCCCCGGCGAGCCGGGCATGGCGCCCAGGCACTGCGAGCTCACCGCGTCGAGCAAGGGCGGCCTCTTGCGAGACCTCTCCGCGGGCCTCGGCACCTTCGTCCGCCTCGGGGCTCAGGAACGGGTGCTTCAGGCAGGCGACCGGGTGCGCATCGGCGAGCAAGTCCTGCTCGTGGAAGTCGTCGAAGGCCGCTAGGGCCTCCCTCAGAACGTCACTGTCCGCTGCCGAGGTCCGGCGTCACTTTCACAATCTGAGTCCGGGCGGCAGACGTCGGCGCGTCTTTCAGGTGACGGGCAAGGAAGCCCTGCGCCTCCTCCGCCCCCGGCGGCCCCCGAAGCCGGGCCAGAAGGCCAAGCTTGAGGGCCAGCTCGGAGGTGGGGTCGGCCTCGAAGGCCTCGAGGTACTTGG
>Ga0302326_10001121_pt1 | contig 69790 bp, 71 predicted proteins | sample Palsa_T0_3_FD_202264 | JGI IMG/M metagenome (GOLD analysis project Ga0302326, IMG submission 202264) | Peat permafrost microbial communities from Stordalen Mire near Abisko, Sweden - Palsa_T0_3 | ecosystem: Environmental > Terrestrial > Soil > Palsa > Peat permafrost | place: Sweden: Abisko... | reverse complement strand
CGCCGACCGCCGTCACGGTCAGGACGCGCCCGCCGCTAGCATCGACCACGCCGTCCCGCACGGTTGAAGCGCCCCAAAAGGCAACCCGGCTACCGTCGAGCGCGACGTCGCCGCTCAAATCGCGCAGCGGGCGGCTCAGGCGCGGATAGTCCGCGGTCGCGAGCACCACGCCGACGCAGGCCCGCTCATCGAAGCTCGCTGCCTGCTCGTCGATTTCGCCGTCCGCCGCGCTCTTGAGAAATCGTGCGAAGTCACCTTGGACGCGCGGCATCAGCACCTGCGTCTCCGGGTCGCCGAAACGCACGTTGAATTCGATGACTGCGGGTCCGTGTTGCGTCCACATCAAGCCGCAATACAGAACGCCGATGTAGCGCTCGCGATCGGCCGCAAGACCCCGTGCAACCGGATCCAAGATACGCTCGCTCACGATTTCGTACAGGTTGTCGGGAAAACCAACCGGCGGCGAGTATGCGCCCATGCCGCCGGTGTTGGGCCCCGTGTCACCGTCACCCGCGCGTTTGTAGTCGCAGGCCGCACCGAACGAAACGAAGCGCTTGCCGTCACCGATCGCGAACACGCTGACCTCGCGGCCTTCGAGTTTCTCCTCGAGCAGCACGTCGCCGCCGCCGCCGGGAATCCCGCCGGGGCCATACCATTCGCGCAAGATCGCAAGCGCGCTCGGCGCATCGGGCGCGACGACAACACCCTTGCCGGCCGCCAGACCGTCGGCCTTGACCACGCAGCCGCCCTGCCAGTCGCCGAGCACCTTCTCCGCGTTCGCAAGCGAATGCACGATGCGCGCCTTTGCCGTAACGATGCCGTGGCGCTCCATGAAGCGCTTCGAGAAGACCTTACTCGACTCGAGCCGTCCGGCCGAACGCCCCGGACCGAATGTCGCAATCTTCGCTTCACGCAGACGATCGCCGACACCGGCGGCGATCGACGTTTCGGGTCCGAGAACGACGAGATCGATGTGCTCGTCGCGCGCGCGGGCGACGAGCGCTTTCCCGTCGGTCGCGGCGATCGGCCAATTCGTGCCGCGCGCCGCCGTGCCAGCGTTGCCGGGCGCCGCGAACAGTTCGCTGCACGAAGCCGACTGCGCAAGGCGCCACGAGAGCGCGTCCTCGCGCGCTCCGTTTCCGACCACGAGAATACGCATGCCTCGGCACTATTCCCATTCGCTGGTTTTGGGCCTGTCGCGCAATGCGCGGGCTCCGAAAGCGCGGGTTTACGCCGGCGCGAAGCCGGACCGGTCGCCCCGCGCGGACGAGCGCCGCTCGGCAAGAGCCGTATGAAGCACGAGTACGGCGGCGTCATCGTGCCCGCGCCCCGAGCGAAACACGCATTCGGCGATCGCGCGGGCATGCTGCTCGTCGGAAACTCCGTAAGCGAGACACGCGGCATGCGCGAGTTCACGTTCGCCGCGGATTGGATCGCGTTCTCGCTCGGTGACGCCGTCGGTGTACAACACGAGCATTGAATCGGCGGCCAGAACGATCGCATGATTTTGCGCGTCGTGATGGGCATAGACGCCGAGCGGAATATCGGCGCGCGCAGGCACCAAGAACGAGGCGCGATCGCGTGCAACCGCGAGCGGCGGCGGGTGCCCGGCGTTTGCGTAGACGAGCGTGCGCTGCACCCGGTCGTAGAATGCCACGACCGCGGTGACGATCGACTCGTCGAAACGGCCGGCTACGAACGTGTTGGCGGCGGCTAGCACCTCGGACGGCGTTCGCATCGACTCGAGGGCTTGCAGCGCCGAACGACGCACGGCCAGCATCGCCTCGTTGGCAGCGTCGCCGTGGCCGGCAACGTCGCCGACGGTCAAAGCAACGAGCGTACTCGAGACCTCGACGACATCGCACCAGTCGCCGCCGCCCTTCGCGCCGTCGGCAGGCGAACTCCAAACGCTGATGCCGGCACTCGATGTGCCCGGCGGTGCGTGTTTGGTTGCATTGCTTCGGCTGCGCCGCCGATCGTTCAGCCTGTTATGCAACGTCGAACCGGGGATCCGTAAAGCAGCCATCCAGGATCCCCTGGCGCAAACCAGCGGACAGCTCCACGATATTCGAGTCTTTCGAGAGGATGCAATTTGCTCCGGCTAGATGGCATGCGCGCGCCCACGCTCTTTTGAACACGTGCGTGTAGACGGCAATGATGCATTGCGGCAGAACGAAGCGAATTTGGCGCAGCATCTCGAGCGAATCGACGACGAGATCGTCGAGGTCGCAGACGATGATTTCCGGTGCGAGGTGCCCAAGTTCCGCTACATGCAAACGCGCGACCACCGTGATACCAAGTACGTCTGCACTACGAAGCGCACCGGAGAACATTGCAATTTTTGTCTCCTCGATACCAGCTAGGCAGCAAACGCTGGCCATAAGAGTTACGCTTTCAGAGGCGGTGCCGGCGCACGGATTCCGCCGAGACGGAACCGCTATCAGCCTAACACAGCGCTGGGGGAGCAACTACCCTGGAAATGGGTGATAGCCGAGCACAAGCGGCGACGGCGTGCGGGTTCGACAGCAGTGCGTGTCTAACAAGATTTGCTTATAAGAATTTGATCTGAGGTAGGCTACCGTGGAAAAGACCGATGAGAAAGGCGCATCGTCGGATCCCGCCTACATCATCGTGTCGGGGATTCTCGGCGTCGTGCCGGCCTCGCGCTGGAGCTTCGCCCGCGTCGAGCCGAGCGGCGAACTGGTTTCGCTCTTGGGCTCCGGCGGCAACGGCGAGGCATTGAGCGGACTGGCCGACGAATTCAAACTTCAGCGCGCGCAGGGCAAGCCCGGTCCGCGGATTGCGGCGACGCTCGGACCGCTTGACGAGTTCGCGAGCGGCATCACGTTGCTCTTCGCTGATGCGCATGCCAATCTCGGCATCCTTACTCTTCTTCGAACCGAAAACTTAGGACCGTTTACTTCCAGCGAGGTCAGCATGCTCACCCTCGCCCTCGACGCTGTTTCCGATCATCTCTCGTCGCTGCGCCTGCAGCCGCCGGCCAAGCCGGACGCCCGTAAGAAATCACAGAAAACCGGCAATGCCGAAGGGCCGGAAGCCAAAGCACCGCCGGAGGGTGCCTTCTACGTTCTCGACGGGGACCTTCAGATCGTCTTGGCCTGGAGCTTCGAAGATCAGCGCCGAATCGCCCTGACGGGCTTGCGCACGCGGATTGCGGAACGTCTGCCGGCGGTCCTTGAGGAAACCGTTCGCCGGCTGACCTCGGCCTGGTCGAGTGAGGCGATCAATGCGCCGGGTGTTGCACATCCTGTTTCCTTTCTGGTGGTCCGCACGCAACCGATGTCAGGACCCGCGGGCCTGTTCATCGGCGTTCACATCGATCGCTTTCTGCCCGCCAACTCTTTGACCGGCGTGGCCGCGCGCTATCACATCACGCCGCGCGAAGTTCAGGTGCTCGCACTCTTGCTCGACGGCAACCGCCTCGACCAGATCGCGAAGCAACTGTATATTACCTCGTCGACGGTTCAAGATCACATCAAGAACATGCTCGGCAAAACCGACAGCCGCAACCGCAGCGAATTGATCGCACGCGTGCTCGGCTGGGAGCTTCGGCCGCGCGCCGCGGTGCGGCTCTCATGAGCGACGCGCAGGCCGGGAGCCCGGGCGGCACACGTCCGGCGCCCGCGTGCTCGATCGTCGTTTTCGGCGCGGTCGGCGATCTCACCAAACGTCTCTTGATGCCGGCGATCTACAACCTCGCCGGTAGCGGGCTGCTCGACGATGCGACGCAGATCATCGGGGCCGATCACAACGCGCGTACCGCGGAGTCGTGGCGCGCGGAGCTGTCGAGCGAACTCGAGAGCTTCACGAGCGACGCGAGCGCGGAATTCCACCCCGACCACATCGATACGGCCACCTGGGACTGGGTCGCCAAACGCCTCGACTACGTCGTCTTCGATTTCGAACAGAGCGGCGACTACCAAAAGCTGGCCGAGCGTTTGGCGAAAAGCGCTGCCGGTACCGGCGTCATTTTCTACTTAGCTGTTTCACAACGATTCTTCGGAACGATCGTCGAGGGTCTCGGCAGCGCCGGCCTGCTCGCGGAATCCGGCGATGCTTTTCGGCGAATCGTCATCGAGAAGCCGTTCGGCTCGGATCTCGCCTCGGCACGCGAGCTGAACGCGCGCATCCTCAAGGTCGCGGCCGAGCGCCAAATCTATCGCATCGATCACTTTCTCGGCAAGGAGCCGGTCCAGGGGATCATGCCGCTTCGCTTCGGCAACGGAACGTTTGAGCCGATGTGGCGACGCGAATACGTCGACTCCGTGCAGATCACCGCGGCGGAAACGATCGGGGTCGAGAAGCGAGGAGCATTTTACGAGTCGACCGGCGCCCTGCGCGACATGGTGCCGAATCATCTGTTTAGCCTGGTGACAATGATCGCGATGGACGCGCCGGAATCATTGGATGCCGAAGCGATCAGAAATGAGAAAATAAAACTACTCCAGGCAATTCGTCGACTTCAACCGGCGGACGCGGTGCGCGGCCAGTATGCCGGCGGCACGATGGACGGAACGGCCGTTCCCGCCTACCACGATGAGAACCGGGTCGACCGGAACAGTCGAACCGAAACCTATGCGGCTCTCAAGGTGCAGATCGACAATCCGCGCTGGGCGGGCGTCCCATTCTATCTGCGTACCGGAAAACGGCTCGCGCGCCACTTGACCACGATCGCTATTCGGTTCCGGCCCGCACCGCAGCAATTATTTCCAAGCCCATCAGCGCTTGACGCGACGGACATCCTCACCGTGGGAATCGCGCCCGATCCCGGGATAGTAAGCCAATTCCGTGCAAAAGCTCCCGGGCCGATGATCCAGCTCGGCCCGGCCCGCAGCGTCTTCACCTACGCCGACGACTTCGACGAGAAGCCGACCGTCGGCTACGAAACGCTGCTCTATCATTGTATGAACGGTGACGCATCGCTCTTCCAGCGAGACGACATGATCGAAGCGAGCTGGGCAGCCGTGCAACCCGTGCTCGACGATTGGAGCGCGTCGCCGGATGCGCCGCCGGCTTATGCTCCCGGCAGCGACGGTCCGGCAGCGGCGGGCGATCTGACGGCAGCTGACGGGCGAAGCTGGCTCCCACTCAAGCAAACATGAGACGCCTTTAAGGAGACTCCGTCATGCAACTCGGAATGATCGGCACCGGCCGCATGGGCTCTAACATGGTGCGCCGGCTACTGAGAGGCGGCCACAAATGCGTCGTCTATGCGCGCAAACCCGACGTGCTCAAAGAGCTGGTCGGCGAAGGCGCCGACGGCACCACCTCGTTTGCCGACTTCGTCCGCGCGCTGGCCAAACCGCGTGCGATCTGGTTGATGGTCCCGGCCGGCGTCGTCGATACGATGATCGGAAACCTCGAGCCGCTCCTCGAGCGCGGCGACATCCTGATCGACGGCGGCAATTCGTACTATGTGGACGACATCCGGCGCTCGAGCGACTTGCGTGCCAAGGGAATCGAGTACGTCGACGTGGGCACGAGCGGCGGCGTGTGGGGGCTCGAGCGCGGTTTCTGTATGATGATCGGCGGCTCCGATGAGGCCGTCGGCCACCTCGACCCGCTCTTTCGCACGCTCGGGCCGGGAATCGGCGAAATCGCACGGACTCCGGGGCGACCGGCGGACAAAGGGACGGCCGAGCAGGGTTACTTACACTGCGGGCAAAACGGCGCGGGCCACTTCGTGAAGATGGTCCACAATGGAATCGAGTACGGAATGATGGCCTCGTACGTGGAGGGCCTAGGGGTTCTGCGCGCGGCCAACATCGGTAAACAAAGCCAGGCGATCGACGCGGAGACGACCCCGCTGCGCGACCCGGAACATTACCAGTACGACATCGATTTAGGCGAAGTCGCCGAAGTCTGGCGGCGAGGCAGCGTCATCGCCTCGTGGCTCCTCGATCTGGCCGCGTCGGCACTCGTCAAGGATCCGCAACTCGCGCATTTCGCCGGCCGCGTCTCCGACTCGGGCGAGGGTCGCTGGACGATCAAAGCCGCGATCGACGAAGCCGTTCCGGCGCCCGTACTGACGAACGCGCTCTACTCGCGCTTCGACTCGCGCGGCAATGCGGATTTCCAGAACAAGCTGCTTTCAGCACTGCGCTACGAATTCGGCGGCCACCTCGAAACGCCGGGCACCCCACCGTCATGATCAGGCTGCTGCGGCCGACCCAAGGCCGCGCACTGCCTCGATCATCTTCACGAGCACCGCTTGCGCGTCGCCGTACACCATCTCGCAGTTCTCGTCATAGAAGAGCGGGTTGACGATTCCGGCATAGCCTTTGCCGTCGCCGCGCTTCACGACGTAGACCTTTTTCGCTTTGTCCGCATTGAGGATCGGCATGCCGTAGATCGGCGATGATTTTTCTGTCCGCGCCTCGGGGTTCACGACGTCGTTCGCGCCGATGACCAGCGCGACGTCGGTGGTGGCGAAATCCTCGTTGATGTCTTCGAGTTGAACGATCAGATCGTAGGGGACGCCGGCCTCGGCGAGGAGGACGTCCATTTGTCCCGGCATGCGGCCGGCTACCGGATGGACCGCGAACTTCACCGAAACCCCCGCAGCTTGTAGCAACTTCACGAACTCGTACAGCTTCTGTTGACCTTGCGAGACCGCAAGCCCGTAGCCGGGCACGATGATGACCTTCTGCGCGTAGCGCATGAAGATCGCCGCGTCACCGGGCTCGACGGGCTTGAGACTCCCCGTCATCGCGCCTTGCTTCTGCTTCTTGCCCGGACCGAATTTTTTGAACAGCACGCTTGCGACCGAACGGTTCATCGCCTTGGCCATCAGTAACGTCAAGAGCGTTCCGGCGGCACCGACCACCATTCCGGCGATCATGAGCGCCGGGCTCTGCAACACGAAGCCTTCGAGCCCGACGGCGACGCCCGTGCACGCATTGTAAATCGAAATCACCACCGGCATATCCGCTCCGCCGATCGGCAAGGTCATCAACATGCCGAAGAGCAGTGCGCACCCGAAGAAAACGCAGATCAAGGCGGGCACCGAAAGCAGTGGTTGGACGCCGGCGGCTACTGCGACGACGATCGTGCCGCCGACTAAGAGCATCGCGATCATCACGAGCGCGTTGAACGCCTGCTGGCCGCGCACTTGAAACGGCTGTTTGAGAACGCCCTGCAGCTTGGCCCAGGCGATGACGGAGCCCGATAGCGAGACGGCGCCGATCAGTGCGCCGATCAGCGTTACGACGAGTTGGCTAACGCCCTGCGCCTTGTTGCCGAACAACTCGACCGCGGCGATGGCGCCGGCCGCACCGCCGCCCATGCCGTTGTAGAGCGCGACCATCTGCGGCATCGCCGTCATCGCGACCGTCTTGCCGCTCCACCAGGCGAGTCCGGCACCGATAACGAGAGCCAAGATGGCGAGTCCGACATTGACCCCGAGGTGCGGCAGCGCCGCCGGACTCACGTCGAAAGCGTAAAGAAAGCTCGCCGCGACCGCAACGAGCATGCCGATGCCGGCGACCCGGATCCCAAAGGGCGCCGTCGCCGGCGAGGACATACGCCAGAGACCGTACATGAAGAGAAAGGCAGCAGCGAAGCCGGTCGCCCCGATCGTAAACTGCGAGATCAGCGTGAACATGCTCTTTCCTTACGCCTTCTTCGGACGATGAGGGCTTGGGTGGCGACGCTTGACGTGCTGCGGCGGCGTATCACCGCTGGTACGAAACATCGCCAGCATGCGATCGGTGACGGCGTAACCTCCGGCAGCATTGCCCGCGCCGAGCAGCACGGCGAAAAAGCCGATCGTCTGTTCGAGCACCGTGCTCGCATTGAGCAACGCGAAGATCCCGCCGACGACCACGATGCCGTGGACGAAATTGGAACCCGACATCAGGGGCGTGTGCAGAATCGCCGGGACTTTCCCGATGATCACCCAGCCGGCAAAGGCCGCCAGCATGAAGATGTAGAGGCCTACGAAGCTGTTAACGGCCAGCGAAGAATCCATTGTGATTGTGCGATCCGATCAAGCCACTTTGGTGGCGGGTTTGGCGTCTTGCTGTTTGGTCGCGTCGTCGTGCATCTTGCCGGCGTGGGTAAGCACCGTTTTCGCGAGCACTTCATCCGTCCAATCGATCGTGACGATGTTGTCCTTCAGCATCAGCGCGAGCAGATTGTAGGCATTGTGGGAATAGAGATTGCTCGCATCGTCGCCGAGCAGCGACGGCACGTTGCGCGGCGCAACGATCGTCACGTTACCGATGCGCACGGTTTCGCCCGGCTGGGTTTGCTCGCAGTTACCGCCGCCCTCGGCGGAGAGGTCGACGATCACGGCGCCGGCTTTCATGCCGGCGACGTGTTCTTTACTGATCAGCTTGGGTGACGGCCGCCCGGGAATCGCGGCCGTCGTGATCACAAGATCGGCCGCTTGGATATGCTTGGTCAGCACGCCGGCAACTTTGCTCTTCTCTTCCGCCGTCAGTTCACGCGCATAACCGCCCTTGCCGCGGGCGTCCACGCCCGTTTCAACAAAGGTAGCTCCAAGCGAAAGCGCTTGTTCGGCCGTCTCCGGGCGCACGTCGTAACCCTCAACGACCGCGCCCAGGCGGTGCGCCGTAGCGATCGCCTCGAGACCGGCAACGCCAAGCCCCATCACCAGCACCTTGGCCGGGCCGAGCGTACCCGCGGCGGTCGTGAGTTTTGGAAGGACACGATTGAGATGCGTCGAGCCAAGCTGTACGGCGTAGTACCCCGCCAGCGCCGACTGGCTCGAGAGCGCGTCCATCGTCTGTGCGCGCGTGATGCGGGGGACGCGCTCCATGGCAAAGCAGGTGATCTTCCGGTCCAGCAATCGCTGCACCAACTTCTTCTCATTGTTCTCGTAGATGAACGATATCAGGATCGCGCCTTCACGCATTTCGTCGACTACGCTGAGCGCAGGCGGTTGCACCGCCAGAAGAACGTCGGCTCCGGGGACCAGATCTTTTCGATCCGCCATGAAGACGACGTCCCGGTAGGCGGAATCGGAGAGCGAGACGGCGTCGCCCGCACCCGATTCCATGTGCAGCTTCGCACCCAATTTGACGAGCCTCGCCGCAACCGAAGGGACCAGCGCAACGCGCCGTTCGTGCGGCTGTGTTTCCTTCAGAACGGCAACGTTGACGAACATCCGGTTCTCCAGTTCTGGCGAGCCTACGCCTCGATGATGACCTTGAGCGCCCCGGTTTTGGCAGCATGCGCGAACGTATCGTACGCGTCGATGATGGCATCGAGCTTGAAGTGATGGGTAATCAGCCGTTTGGGATCGATCTTGCGCGCGCGCACGGTCTTCAGGAGCATGGGCGTGCTGACCGTGTCGACGAGCCGCGTCGTGATCGTGATGTTGCGGTCCCACAACTGCTCGAGATGCAGCGCTACCGGCTTCCCGTGAACGCCGATGTTGGCGATATAACCGCCCGGCGCAACGATCTGTTCGCACAGTTCGAAGGTTGCCGGAATCCCGACCGCTTCGATGACCGTATCAACGCCGCGATTACCGGTCATCTTCATGATCGTCTCTTTCGCCTTGCCGTCCGTGCTGTTGACGATGCTGGTAGCTCCGAAGGCCTTGGCCGTCTCCAAACGCTTGCCATCGAGATCGATCATGATGATCTCGGCAGGCGAGTAGAATTGGGCCGTGAGGAGCGCAGCCAGCCCGATCGGGCCGGAGCCGACGATCGCGACCGTACTGCCCGGAGCAACGCGGCCATTGAGCACGCCGCATTCGAAGCCGGTCGGTAAGATGTCGCTGATCATTACGAGCGGCTCATCATCCTCGCCGGCGAGAATCGGATAGAGGCTCGAATTCGCATGCGGGATGCGGACGAATTCGGCTTGCGTGCCGTCGATCTGACACCCCAGAATCCAGCCACCGTTCTCGCAGTGCGAGAACATGAGCTTTCGGCAATACGGACAGGCGCCGCACGAGGTAACGCAAGAGATCAGGACGCGGTCTCCGCGCTTGAAAGCGGTTACCCCGGCTCCCACTTCGTCGATGATGCCGACGCCCTCGTGCCCGAGGATCCGGCCCACCGCGACGCTCGGCATGTCACCGCCCAGAATGTGCAAATCGGTGCCGCAGATCGTCGTCTTGACGATCTTGACGATCGCATCGGTCGGCGCGGTAATGGCCGGCTTGGGCCGGTCCTCGTACGCCTTCTTGCCGTTGCCGAGATACACGAGCGCCTTCATTGTGGGCGCAGCCCCACCCCGTTTGGGTGGAGCTGCGCCTGGGGCTATGAGCGGTGTAAGGACCGTCGCATTGGCCGTCATGACTTCGCGCCCGCAAGCGTCGGCGGCGCTTCGATCGAACCGAAGCGAACCAGTTTCTTGTTGACGAATTCCTGGATGCCCATGTCACCGAGCTCGCGCCCGTAGCCGGAGTCCTTGATGCCGCCGAACGGCAACTCCGCATCAGACCAGGAAATGTTGTTGACGAACATCATGCCGGTCTCGACACGGCTGGCAACGCGCTGCCCGCGCGCTTCGTCCTTGGTGAAGACGGAGCCGCCCAACCCAAAATCGGAGTCGTTGGCGAGGGCGATGGCTGCGTCTTCGTCCTTTACCCGGAAGAACAACGCAACCGGCCCAAAGAACTCTTCTCTGAACGCCGGATTCGATGGGGCGATGTTCGTCAGGATCGTCGGTTCCATGAAGGCGCCGGGACGATCGATGCGTTTGCCGCCGAGCAGCACCTTCGCGCCGTTTGCCACCGCGCGGTCGACCTGTTTCACAAGATCGAGCAAGGCGGATTCGGTCGACAACGGCCCGAGCGTCGTCTTCTCGTCCATCGGATCGCCGGGCTTCAAAACCGCCAGCGCCGCCCGGAATTTCTCCAAGAACTTGTCGGCCAGCGTTTCAACGACGATAAAGCGCTTCGCTGCGCAGCAGGTTTGGCCCGTGTTGTACATTCGGCCCCACACGGCCCACTTGATCGTATGTTCGAGATCGGCATCTTCGAGAACGATGAAGGCATCGCTCCCTCCAAGCTCCATCGAGGAGACTTTCACGTTCGCTCCCGCTCGCGACGCAACGCTGCGGCCCGCAGCAACGCTGCCGGTCAGGGCGACGCCCTTTATTCGCGGGTCGTCAACGACGTTGTCCGATTGAGCGTGCGTGATCAGGAGGTTCGTGTAAAGGCCGGCCGGTGCGCCCGCTTCGGTCCAAAGCTTCTCGAAAGCGATCGCGCATTGCGGCACGATGCCCGCGTGCTTTACCATGACGACATTTCCCGCCATCAAGTGCGGACCGGCAACGCGCGCAAGCTGGTAAAACGGAAAGTTCCAGGGCTCAACACAGAAGATCACGCCGATCGGACTGCTCTCCATATGGGCTCGTCCGATTTGCGGATTCAATTTCACCGGCGCGAGAAAGCGCTCGCCGTTCTTTGCGTAGTACGCGAGAATATCCGCACTGAATTCGACCTCGCCGCGAGCCTCACCGATTCGCTTGCCCATCTCGAGCGTCGCCAAACGAGCGAACTCATCGGATCGTGCGTGCATGATCTTGGCCGCTTTGGCAACGACGAGCGCTCGCTCCGCGTACGTCTTGTTGCGCCAAACGTCGTAACACGCTTGGGCAATCGCAATTTTCTTCTCAAGCTGCTTGTCGCTGATTTCCGCGAACGTTTCGAGCGTTTTGCCGTCGAACGGGTTGACGCTTTCGTATTCCATCGCGGGCGCAAGAGTTTGTAAGGCCATAGATATTGACTTCTTTCCGGGTCCCCAAAAAAGTAGGGACGTTTCACCATATGCCCACTAAGCATGACCCCGGTATCGTGGTTTATGGGGTAGCCCTTTGCTGCGCGAGCGCGCACGTGCGCCGGCGCACGGCAAAACGTGCTCCGAGAGGAGGCGGCCGCTTGCTGAGCAGCGGCCCGCATCACGATCCGCCTCACCCATGGGTTTCACGATACCGGCCGCGCCGTCAATGCGATACAGTCAGGTTGCCCGCATTCGTTCTTTTCGTATTGGAGTCACGGCAGCATGAGCCAGCTCGAACAGCACCGTTCCGTTGCTTGTCCGCTCGCGCAGGCCGCGATGCGACTAAAGCACTTCTTCCAGCAGCATGGCAACGCCGACGGCGACACAGTGAAGCTTTCGATCGGCATCGACCTTGACGTGCCCGGCTTGCCTGCTCCGCTCGCGCTGCAGCGTTCCGTCGTCGTAACGGTTCGGCCGCATCACCTCGCAGCCGACATGGAGCCGCGCTATTTGGTGCAGTGGGCGCCGGAACTTCACGGGCCATTCCCACTCTTCGAGGGCGAACTCGTTGTTGAGGGCGGCGACGACTACAATACATTCGTCCTTTGCTTGCGCGGAAACTACACGCCGCCGCTCGGGCTTGTGGGCAAAGGCTTCGATGCCGTCGTCGGGAACCGCGTCGCGCAAGCGACGGCCGATGGCCTGCTACACCGCATACGCGATTCGATCGAGCAAGCATTTGGGGTCGACGAAGCCCGTAAACTCCCCGCCAAACCGCTCGGCGACAACTCGTGAGCGTCAAGCGGTCGTTGCGATGCGCTCGCTGAGCGTCAGCGTTCCCCTCGGGACGCCGAGCGGATTCGCCCTTGCTTTCCTGCGCACGTTTTTCGACGGGCACAAAAACGGACCGGCACAGCCTCAGTTCGGTTTGCGCGTTCCGCTCGGAACCGTCGCGAGCGGGCTTACGATCGATAAACCCGTCACCTTTCAGCTCGCGTACGTCAAAAATCCGAGCGGCGAACACGCTCTCGAAATCTCCTGGCGCACGCCCGAAAGCAAGGCGTTTCCCCACTTTTCGGGATGCTTCGCCGCGACGCCGGAAGGTGAGAACACCTGCCGCCTCAGCTTAACCGGTAGCTATTCCGCTCCGGGCGGTGTTGCCGGTTCGATCTTCGACGCCGCCGTCGGAAAACGCATCGCCCGCTCAACCATCGAGGGCCTGTTGCAACGGCTCGCCGCTGCTGCTGAAGCCGACTATCAGACGCGGCTCGCGATGTAACTCAAGCCGCCGTAGATCGCGTCGCGCACGGCATTTGGAAAAGGTCCGATCATGCCCGCAATACTCGTGTTCGTCAACAAGACGACCGAGATGCCCCTAGCCGGATCGACGAACCAAGAATTACCGTAAACGCCTCCCCAAAGCCAGGTTCCCGTCGTCTGCGGCGTCAGCGTCAATGACGGATCGAATAAGATCGACCAACCGAGGCTAAAGGCACAACCCGGCGTGAGCGTTTGCAAATCGCCGGTGGCTTTGGTTGCGAGCAATGCGCGCGAAGCGGGTGAGAGCAGAGGCGCCCCGCCGCTGCGTAGGGCCTCGAGCAGTCGCAAAAAATCAGGTGCGGTCCCGAACATTCCGGCTCCGCCCGAGGGATAGGAAGCGGGGTCGAAGTTGCGATCGGGCGCAAACGAAATCGCACCTTCGCCGAACGGAACCAGATGCTGCGACCCCATGCGTTCCGGCCGCGGCTGCGCGTCAGCGTACGGCGTCGCCAAACGGTTGCGATCGGGCGGCGCGAAGCTGGTATCGCTCATTCCGAGCGGTCCCGTGACGAGCTCGGCGATCACGTTCGGTAGCGGCGCGCCGCCTGCGCGAGCTATGATCTCGCCCAGCACGTCGAGCGCGATCGAATAGTGCCACGCGCTCCCGGGCGGAAACAAGAGCGGTGCAGAAGCGACCCGCCGCAGATTCTCCTCGATCGAAAGACCCGGTGCATCCATGCCGTCCGACGCGCCGGCTTTGTGATACGGACCCTGCGCATTTTCGAACAGCGCATAACTTAGGCCCGACGTGTGCGTCATCAAATGACGAATCGTCATCAGCGGCTGCTCGCCGCTCGGAAGTTTCGGCCGAAAGTCGGGCAGAAACTTGGTGACGGGGTCATCGAGCGCGATCGCTCCACGCTCGACCAAGGCGAGCGTCGCGACCGCCGTCAAGACCTTGGTCAGCGAGGCGTAGCGGAAGACCGTATCGATCGTCACCGGCTTGCCGCTCTCGCGATCGGACCAGCCGAGCGCGTTCTGATAAACAATCGTCCCGTTGACCGCGGCGAGCAGCACGAGCCCGACGACCTGCTCCGATTGCGTCGCGTCCTGCAAAACGTCGTCGAGACGTTTGCTCAGCGCGTCTTTAACCGCCGCGTTCACGACGCGGATGACGAGCGAATCAAGAGGCGTGCGAGTTGCGCGATTACCCGGCGAGCACTTTTTGGTCGAAGGCTTGCGCCTTTGACGGTCGCAATGGTGAGTTCAACCGTTCCCGAGGGCTCGAGTCCCTCGGCCCAGGCGCCGCTCGGCATTCCCTCCTCAAAGACATCGAGCAGCACTTTTCGCCAACTGTCCTCACGCGCGTCGATGATCGCCGCCATCTTCGGGTCGCGGCCGGCGCGAAGGTCGAGTTCCCGCAATACCGCGTACAGCTCCGGCCGGCTCGCAATCATCGCGGCCAGCAGGTCGAGGTGTCGCTCGAGCCTTTCGCGCGCCGTACCATCGTGCGGGGACGATTCCCAAAACGGCCGCGTCGCGAGATCGGCCACGGCCGCCAGCAAATCTTCCTTGGTCGCGAAGTAATGATGGATGGTCGAGTGGTCGATGCCGACCGCCGCAGCCACGTCGCGGAGTCTCAGTCCCTCGAGGCCCTTCTCGGCGATCTTTTCGAGCGCTGCCTGGGCCAGGCTTTGGCGCCGATCCAAGACCGCAGGGCCTCCCGCCCGCTCGCTATCCATGCCGGCCTCCTGTTCGCACGCGCCACCGTCACAGGTGTCACGCGGGCGAACAAGACTTTTCCTTTTGCCCTCAGGGCGTGCGCGGTCGATCGGCCAAGGAGTGCGTGTGCTCGACCCGCGCGACCACCTCCCGTGGCCGCGCATCGACGACCCTCAAATTACTCGAGAGACTTTGTACGCAATCCCGCCTTCGATCAAATACCCCGACCCCACGCAGACCATGTCGTTCAGCCAAGCATATTGCTTCGCTCCCGTTTCGAAGAGCGGGTTCGTTCGAAAGTAGTAGCCGGCCGGGTCGACCTGATGTCTCGTGACGGGATCGGCCATCCTGTCTCGCAGTTCGGCCGGGGTAATCCAACGGCCGCCGTAGATCATGTGCAGCAACGCGTCGTCATGCGTGCGCAGCGTCAGCCGCACGTCGAGTGTCATCGCTCCGTCGGGGCGGAACAACGCCCAGTCACCGCCGCCGGGTACCACGCTGCCGTGCAGCTTTGGGCCTTCGAACGAACCGCCGGCAGCACCGAACAGAATCCGCCGGCCGAACGGGCCGTTGCCGATATCCAACCTTGGATTCAAATCGACGACGATGTCGAAAAGATGCTCCGTCTGAATTTCGCCGACGGCCTTTACGCGCGGATCCAATCTCATGCCCCTCCGGCCGCGATCGGCGAAGCCCAGCTTTCTCCAAACATCTTTCGGCGAACCGCGTCCGTCGAGACGCCCGACTGCGAACAGAGAGCCGACAGATCGAAAAAGAAACGCTCACCGGAAATCAGGTCGTCTTTGAAAGTAAAGTGGATGAAGACCGGAAGTTCGGCGCGTCTGCCGTTGGGAACGACGCCGAACCGGTTACCGGTCATCGTCATCTGCACCGTTCCCCAGCAAACGAGGGCGTCATCATTGGCCGCGCGGCCTTCCAAGACGACGTTGTAGTCGGGAAAGGAAGCGAAGAAGCTCGTCAGCGCTTTCTCATTTGCGGCCAGGCCTCGGGCCATCGTTCCGAAGGCCTGGCTCTCGAGCACCATGTCGGCGTGAAGGAGCTTCAGGGCCGCAGCAACGTCTTGCCGGCTTTTGGCGACGGCTAACGCCTGCGCCAGCTCGAACATTTGTTCAACGCTCATGTTTTTGATCTTCACCCCGTTCTGGGCTCATTCAAGACATTGTTGACATAACCGATGTATGTTATATATCGTATGATCACTCTACGTCAAGTGGTATGTTACCTACATGCAAGCAGGCATTCGTGAGCGAAGCCGTCGCGAGGAATACACGGAGGCGACGCGGCAAGCGCTGGTAGCCGCCGGCCGGAACATCTTTGCGGCGGAGGGCTATCAGGCGGCCGGCATCGAGGCCATCTCGCGGGCGGCGCGGGTGACGCGCGGCGCCTTCTATCATCACTTCGCGGACAAAAAGGCCCTATTCGACGCCGTCGTCGTGGCCATGCAATCGGAGGCCGCGGCCAAGGTCGCGGAGCGCGGCCGGAGCCGGCAGAAAATCTGGGACCGGTTGAGCGTTGGGATTGATGCGTACTTGGACGTCTGCCTCGAGCCGGCGTACGGCCGCATCGTAATCCAGGAAGCCCCGACGGTACTTGGCACCGGGCGCCACCGGGAAATCGAAGAAGCTTATCCGCTGGCTCTGCTGACCGCGACCCTCGAAGCCTTGAAGCGGCGGGGCGAACTCGACTTCGAAGACATCGCTCTGCTTAGCCGTATGGTAGACGCGATGATCTGCAAAGTGGCGCTCATGCTACCGGAAGCGGACGACCCGAAGAAGCTCAGAGAGCGCGGACAAAAACTCGTCGCCGGCTTCCTTGCACTCTTCCGTCGCGGATAGCGTAACTATCCGCCGTTCAGTCCGGCATATACCGCGTCGCGCACCGCGTTTGGAAAAATGCCGATCATGCCCGCGATGCTCGTATTGGTCAACACCACGACCGAGATGCCTTTGGCCGGATCGACAAACCACGAATTTCCGTAGACGCCTCCCCAAAGCCACGTACCTTTTGTTTGAGGCGTTTGCGTGAGCGATGGATCGAGCAGAATCGACCAGCCGAGGCTGAAGCCCCACCCCGGAAGAAGTGTTTGAAACTCGCCGGTTGCGTTGGTCGCAAGCAGTGCGACGGATGCGGGCGAAAGCAGCGGTTCGCCGCCGCTGCGCAAGGCTTCGAGGAGCTTCAGGAAGTCATGCGCCGTCCCGAACATCCCGGCGCCGCCTGACGGGTACGAAGCGGGGTCGAAGTTGCGATCCGGTACGAACGAAAGCGCGCCTTCCCCGAACGGGACCGAATGCTGCGAGCCCATAGCTTCGGGCCGCGGCTGCGCGTCTGCGTATGGCGTCGCCAAACGGCTGCGGTCGGGAGGCGAAAAACTGGTGTCGCTCATGCCGAGCGGTCCGCTGACAAATTCCGCGATCAGTTTCGGCAGCGGCTTGCCGCTCGCGCGCGTCATGACCTCGCCCAGCACATCGGTAGCCATCGAGTAATTCCACGCAGCTCCCGGCGGAAACAAGAGAGGCGCCGCAGCGATGCGCTGAAGATTCTCCTCGATCGAAAGACCGGGCGCATCCATGCCGTCCGACACACCGGTCTTGTGATACGCGCCATCCGCGCGTTCGAAGAAGCCGTAACTCAAGCCCGATGTGTGCGTCATCAGCTGCCGGATCGTGATCGCGGGCGCTTCGCCACTCGGAAGTTTCGGCCGAAAGTCCGGGAGAAACTTGGTTACCGGATCGTCGAGCGCGATCACGCCCCGCTCGACCAAAGCGAGCGCTGCAACCGACGTGAACGGCTTGGTCACCGATGAATAGCGAAACACGGTGTCGATCGTCATCGCCTTACCGCTCTTGCGATCGGAGAGGCCGAGTGCCTTCTCGTAGACGAGCGTCCCGTTCACGGACGCCAGCGCCACGAGCCCGACGATTTGCTCCGCTTCGATCGCATTGTGCAAAACGGTATCGAGATTCTTGGCGACGTTGGGCGTCGGGCCGGTTGCGCTATCAGCAGACGTCTGCATGTTACTCCTTAGGGCGAAGGCCGGGCTCTGCCCGAGCAATTCCACCTGTCTTTTGTAGCGGCGCGCGCTACTCCCACTCCACCGTCGCGGGGGGCTTCGAGGTGATGTCGTACGCGACGCGATTGACGCCTGGTACTTCATTCACGATACGGGTGCTGATGCGTTCGAGCAGTTCGTGCGGAAGTCGCGCCCAGTCGGCCGTCATACCGTCTTCACTCGTGATGGCGCGAACGGCTACGAGATTCGCGTAGGTGCGTCCATCACCCATTACCCCGACGCTTTGCAGCGGCGTGAGGACCGCGAAATACTGCCACGGCCGCGGTGCGAGGGTCGCCGCTTCGATTTCGTCGGTCACGATCTTGTCGGCCGCGCGCACCGTCTCGATTCGCTCCGCCGTCACTTCGCCGAGCACGCGCACGGCCAAACCCGGACCCGGAAATGGCTGCCGTTCAACGATGGCCGACGGCAAGCCGAGCACGCGGCCAACTTCGCGAACTTCATCTTTGAAGAGCGAGCGCAGCGGTTCCACCAAACGTAGCGCCATCGTCTCGGGCAACCCACCGACGTTGTGGTGCGATTTGATCTTGTGACCCGCTTTGGATTCCGGCGTTTTCGATTCGATGACGTCGGGATAGAGCGTACCTTGCACGAGATACCCTACGTCCTCCAACCGGCCCGCTTCCTCTTCGAAGATTGCGATGAACTCGTGACCGATGCGGATGCGCTTCTCTTCGGGATCGATCACGCCGGCAAGGCGCTCGAGAAAACGCTCCTTCGCGTCGACCTTCAGAACGCTGAGATGCAAGATGTCACGAAAGGCAGCGACTACGGCATCCGCTTCATTTGCGCGCAGGAGTCCCGTATCGACGAAGATGCAGGTGAGTTGCGTTCCGATCGCGCGCGCGACGAGCGTCGCGGCCACTGCTGAATCGACGCCGCCCGAGAGCGCACAGATTACCCGGCCACTTCCCACTTGCTCGCGGATCTGAGCGACGGTACTGTCGACAAACGAGTCCATCTTCCAGGCCGGCGCGATACCGGCCACTTCGTGCAAGAAGTTTGCGATAACGCGCTTACCGGCTTCCGTATGAACGACTTCGGGATGGAATTGCACGCCGTAGATGATGCGCCCGGGGTCGCCGATCGCGGCGATCGCACCGTTCGCCGTGCGCGCGAGCGTGGTAAAACCGGGCGGGGGCGCGAGGACGGTGTCGCCGTGCGACATCCAGGCCCGGCTTTTCGGCGCGACGCCGTCGAACAGCGGTGACGGCGCAATCACTTCTAGAACGGCGGCCCCGAACTCACGATGTTGCGAGCGGACGATCGACCCGTTCAAGTCACGCGCGATCAACTGCATCCCGTAGCAGATGCCCAAGATCGGAACACCGGAGGTATAGACCTGCCGGTCGATCGCCGGTGAACCGGGATCGAGCGTGCTTTCCGGGCCGCCCGTCAGCACGATCGCTGCAGGCTCGCGTTTTGCGATCTCGCTCCAAGGAGCGTCGTGCGGCAAGATTTCCGAATACACCTTGGCTTCGCGTACCCGCCGCGCGATCAACTGGCTGTATTGCGCGCCGAAGTCGAGAATCACAACCGTCGCCGGTCGCGTGCGCGTGCCCGCTTCGCTCGTCATTGCCGTGCTCATTGGTTGGAGGCGCTTTCCGGGGGCGCCCGGCACGAACCTACCGACGAGCCGCCTGCCTCGTAGAAGGAGCAGGCAGCACGGCAACGCTACAAGACATCGGTGCCGTCGCTCCACCAGCGCGGGCGGACGCTAGACGCCGTTAGGGGAAGGCCAACGCCGTGAAGGTATCGGAGATGACCCGTTCCATAACCGCCGCCGTCGTCCGCGACAAGGGCGGCCCGTTCCATATCGAGCGCGCTACGATCGAGGCGCCCCGGGGCGACGAGGTACTGGTCCGCATCGTCGCGGCCGGCATGTGCCACTCCGATTTGGTGATCCGCGACCGGATTTACCCGGTGCCGCACCCGATCGTGCTCGGGCACGAAGGCGCCGGCATCGTCGAAGCCGTCGGTGAACGAGTGACGAAGCTAGCCGCCGGCGATCATGTCGTATTGACCTTCGCCTCGTGCGGCGAATGCCGGGCTTGCCTGACGGGCGTCGCGGCCGGCTGCGAGAGATTTAACGCGCTGAACATGAGCGGCGCGCGGGTTGACGGCTCGCACGCGTTACACGGAAACGGAGACGGCGGTCCGATCAGCGACCGCTTCTTCGGGCAGTCTTCATTTGGAACGTACGCTATTGCGACCCAGCGCAATGCAATCAAGGTGCGCAAAGATGCACCGCTCGAGCTGCTCGGGCCGCTCGGCTGCGGCGTTCAAACGGGCGCCGGCACCGCGATCAACGCCCTAAAGGTCGGCGTAGGATCATCCTTTGCGGCTTTCGGGGGCGGCGCGGTCGGCCTGTCGGCCGCCATAGGCGCGCGAGTTGCGGGAGCCACGACGGTGATCGTCGTCGACGTCGTCGAATCGCGACTAGACTTAGCGCTCGAAGTCGGTGCGACCCATGTGGTCAACGCCCGCGAACAAGACCCCGTCAAGGCTGTTCGCAAGCTCTCGGGCGGCGGAGTCGACTATTCGATCGATACGACGGCGCGCGCCGATGTCGTTCGTCAAGCGATCTCGGTGCTGCGCCAGCATGGCACGTGCGCGATCGTCGGTCTTTCGGCCCCCGGCACCGAGCTCATGTGCGACATCAACGATCTACTAGCGAAGGGGAAGACCATTCGCGGCGTCGTCGAGGGCGCTAGCGCACCCGACTTCTTCATCCCCCACCTCGTCGATCTCTACATGCAGGGGCGCTTTCCGTTCGACAAGCTCGTGCGATTCTACGACTTCGAGGCGATCAACGAAGCCGCGGCCGATAGCGAAAAAGGGGCCACGATCAAGCCGATCCTGCGCATCGGCGCTTAGAGCGGCGAGCCGTCGTCCTGCGGGCCGAGCAGAAAGGGACGCAACAACGGCACGGGCGGATCGCCGTGGGCCAGCAGCGCGTCATGGAACTTCTGCAGGGTATACGCCGGACCAAGCTTTCGCTGATAGTCGGCGCGCAGCTTGAGAATCATCAACTTGCCGAGCGTATAGTAGCCGTACATCGGATCCTGCGTCCCGCGCAAAGACTCTTCGCTTGCCGTGGCCTGCGTTTGAAAGCACTCGTCACGGAAGAGCTGCTGCGCGCGCGCGAGGCTCCAGCCTCCGGTGTGCAGCTCCACGCCGACGACGTAGCGGCATTCGCGCAGCAGGGCTTCGTCGAGCTGCACCAGACGAACTCGCGGGTTGCCGTTGCCCCAACCCTGGTCGACCATCATCTGCTCTCCATAGTGAGCCCAGCCTTCGCCGAACTCGGAGTTCCACAGCAGCTTGCGGGTTAAACTCAGCTGCAGATGCTTGTCGAGGATGAAGTTGACGAAGTGGCCGGGGTAAACCTCATGGGCCGAAATGATCGGGCGTTGGAAGTCATTGAACTGCTCGAGGAAGCCCTCTTTGCGTGAAGCCGGCCACGACGGATCGACCGGCGTCACGTTGTAGTACGCGCGGGTCGCGACCGTCTCGAGCGGCCCCGGCGAATCCATCGCCGCAGTGGTCGTCGCGCGCTCGAACCCGGGCGTGTCGATCACGACGATGTTCCCGTCAGGGGGCAGCGTGATGATGTGGTGCGAGACGAGGAAGGCGCGCAGCTGCACGAGATCGCGCGTCGCTGCGGGCTTGAGCTCCGCGGGTGTCGGGTGGACTTTCGTGAGCGCCAGCAAAACCTGTGGCGGCGCTTTCGTCGGATCGATCAATTTCGCCGTCGCCACGAACTGGGCGCGGGTCGCGTGCAACGCTTTCCAACCGTAGCTCAGATATTTCGAAACGGGGACGTCCAACGCGTCATCGTAACGCAGGCGCGCCTCGTAGGCATCCTTTCCGATTGCAAACGTACCCTGAGGCACGATGCGCTTTACGAAGGCTGCGTAGGCCCGCGTCGCGGCAACCGCCGTCGCCGTTGCGCTGCGGAATTGCGCCTGCAGCGCAGGATCGTGAACCCCGGCAAACGCCTCCGGCACGTCACCGGCGAAAAAGCCCACCGCTCCATCTGCATCATCGGCCGCTACCTCTTTTGAGGCCGCGTCGACCGTCGTCAGATCAGCTTTCGCCTGCGCGAACATGAGCGGAAGCTTCCGTTCGCGAGCGATCGCATCGCGTAGCCGGACCTCCGGCGGCGCGAAGTCGCGCGAAATCAGCGCGTACAGCGCGTTGCTCGCCGTTCCGACGTAGCTGTCGGGATTGTGGCGCCAATTCGCCAGCTTCTCGTTGACGAGCAGATCGTCGTCGATCGAGTTGAGCAAGATCGTGCGGTCGAGCGCGACATCGGGCGAGAGCGTCGCCGGATCGATTGCCTCAAGCGAGTCGCGCACGCCGTGCTCGCGCGCAAAGTGCGCCGCAAAAGCTGCGGCAGACTCGTCGTCGAGCTGGGCGTCGTAGGTGTGAACGCCGGTCGAGGTGGCGCCCGACGGCGATTCCTTGAAGCCTTCGTAGAAAAATTGGTGCGCGATGCGCACGTAGGCGGCGTCGCCGCCGTCGTTCGCAGCGCTCGCTACGGGTAAGACGATCAGGCTCGACGCGAGCGACAACATCAGCGCGAGCCGCGCGCGTGGCGGCGCCGGCTTGTGAACGGGGGATTTCATCGAGACCGAATATGCTGCCGGGGCGTCGAGTCTCCTCCTACTTACTTCTCTGCTTTAGAGGAGCCGCATCTCCGGCAACGCAGAGCAGTAGCACCATGACGAGCGGAACGATGCGCGCAGCAGTGCTGCATACGACCGGACCGATCGCTACGGATCGGCTGCAGGTCGAGGAGCGTCCGATTCCGTCGCCCGGTCCCGGCGAAGTTTTACTCCGGGTGAAGGCCTGCGGCGTGTGCCGCACCGATTTGCACATCGTCGAGGGCGAGTTGCCTCCGCATCACGACGCGATCGTCCCCGGCCACCAAATCGTCGGTGAGGTCGCGGGCGTCGGCGACGGCGTTGCGCTCGCAATCGGTTCGCGGGCGGGGGTGTCGTGGCTTGGCTCGGTCGACGGAACGTGCACGTTCTGCAAGCTCGGGCGCGAGAACCTGTGCGACGCGCCGCTTTTTACCGGGTACGACATCGACGGAGGCTACGCCCGCTACACGCTCGCCCGCGCGGACTTCGTCTATCCGCTACCGGACGAACTCGACGACGAACACGTGGCGCCGCTGCTGTGCGCCGGCATCATCGGATTCCGGGCACTGCGCGTGGCCGGCGTGCAACCGGGAGAACGCGTCGGGCTCTACGGCTTCGGTGCCTCGGCGCATCTGGCGCTCCCGGTTCTGCTCGCTTGGGGCTGCCGGGTGGCGGTGGCCACGCGTGGCGAGAAGCATCGGCAGTTCGCCGAGCGGCTCGGCGCCGAGTGGGTCGGTAGCGAACTTGACCGTCCACCCCAGCAACTCGATCGAGCCGTAACGTTCGCTCCGGCCGGCGACGTCGTGATCGCCGCACTCACCGCGCTGCGCAAGGGCGGCGTGGTTGCGATCAACGCGATTCATCTCGACCGGATGCCCGCGTTCGACTACGATTCGCTCTTGTGGGGCGAACGCGAGATCCGCAGCGTCGCGAACATGACGCGCCAAGACGCGCGCGATTTCCTGGCCCTTGCCGTCAAAATCGGCCTGCGCCCGGAAGCTACGCCCTTTCCCTTCGAACGCGTCAACGACGCGCTTCGAGCGGTCAAGAACGATGAGATCGACGGCGCGGCTGTCGTCGTTATGTGACGATGTCGGAAAGACGATCCGCGTCGCGCGCCATCACGACCTCCATCGCGATGCGCTCGCCGACGGAAACGTCGCGACCCCAGCGATAGGCGCTGTACGGCGTGTAACGGGTCCCGGGCGAACCCGGGATGCGCAGTGACACGTCGTAGACCACGAACTCCTTCGGCGGTCCGGCAACGATGATGCACTGTAGCGCAAAGGGGCCGATGACGCCGGGTGGATTTGCCTCGCGCGCAACCGCGACGAAGCGTTCGCCAAGGTCGAACGCCTTCTCCAGCATCGACTCGGTCAAGGTCGTCGCGATGTGACCGGCCTCTTCCATGCGCACGGGAATGCCCGCAGCCGCTTCGAGTTGCGCAGGCGGCAAGGTGCGCAGGCCGTCAAGATTCGTCTGCCGCCGTGTGTCGGTTCCAAGCAATTCGAGCTCGCCGAGCAGCGGCGACCAAAAGAAGTTGAGGTTGACGCTCGGACCGAGCGCGTACTCCTCGATGCGCGCGGCCGCTAAGCCCTCCACCGTGACCATCTCCGCCGCGAGCAAGCGCTGCGCCTGGCGCTCGTACTCCGCGGCGGACGCGCACAGAAAAAAGGCGCGCTCGAAACCTACTTTCGCATGCGCGGCCTTCACCATCGCGAGCCTGTCGATCCCGGCCGGCGAAGCGAACGTGCGGGGATAGCGGATGCCGGCGCGCTCGAGCAGCGCGTACTGGTTGTCCGCCTCGTCACGTTCTTCGGCCCGCAGCAGGCGCCGGTTTCCGAAGAACGGCATCTGCATGCCGGTCTCGATCTCGTCGTAGGAAAAGCGTTCGTGCAAGTAGACTTCGAACGAACGGTTCGCGACGAAGAGCGCGTTCTCGGCCAAGAGCCGCGCTTGCACGCCCGGCTGCAGCAAATCGGAAAACGCCTCGAGTTCGAGCGTCGCATCGACGCAGCCCCGCTGCGGATTCGAACGGCGCGCGTAGTATTGCGCGTAGGTGCGCTCGCGACCGCGTGCCGTCACGATAAGATTGCGCAGGCCCTGAGCGCGAGCACCGAACGCGACGTCGAGCGCCGAGTGGCTGCCGACGGAAACGAGCGTTAACGCCGAGCGGTCGTATCGTTCGAGTGCCGCCGCGATGCGCGGTTCGAGCACCGCCCGTCCTATGAGCGGGACGACGCTTGCGCGTCGGCGGGCGACGCCAACTCCTGTGCCTGGCGACTACTCGGGTACTGGACCAAAAGCAGCGTTTTCACGCGCTTACCGGCCTCCATCGTGTTGTCGGTGTGCACGCGGTCGAGCAGCTGGTACACGTCGAGTAAAACCGGCGGCAGCGTCGTATCGTGCGGATACTGATGCTGCCAGTCTTCCACCGCGGAATCGACTTGGAGCGCGTCGCCCTCCATCCGAAATCCCCAACCTTTGTCCAGATACTTGTTGATGCGCACGAGTTCATTGTGTACGCCGAGCGGCGAGTACTTGAGGTTGCCGAAGTATTCGTCGGCCGGCGCCGTCCGGGTGAGGCGCAACTCGTGCGGAATCGATTCGACCCGCGCGATCACCTTTAACTCGGGCGTGTGGTCGCGCCGGTACTTGATGATGCGAGCGGCGCCCTGGTCCGCTTCATTGAAACCGGGATCGGTCAACGCGCTCGTCGCAATCGAAAACATTTCGCCGTACTCGGGATCGGGTACGCGCGCGAGCGGCGCCGCCGGATCGGCCGCGTGCTGGAGCAGCGCGCTGCGATACGCCGGATCGTGGGTGAGGTTGTATGCGCGCACGTCGGTGACGATCAATTGCACGACCGAATCGCCGTCCTTGTGAAATTCCTCGACGTCGGCCAGCGCATCCGCTTCGGCACTCTTGGCCAGCAGCGGCGGATTGTCGGCGATCCCATTCAAGCGCTGGACGAGCGCGCTGCCCTCGCTCTGATGCGCCTGGTCGCCGTTTCTCGCTTCGTAGTTGGCCGATTCGAGCACGTACCACATCGCCGCATCGTTATTGGTAAGCGGGTTGTAGTGCAATTCGGTCGTAACGTCGACCGTGAGCGCGGCAAGCTCGGCGTACTGCGAATCGGTCGGGCGAAAGAGCGAGTACGCGCGCCCGGCATCGAGTACCGTCGTCTGGTAGAAGACTTCGTTACCGAAGGGCCAGCCCTTGGCGGAGCCTGCATCGTAGGCTTTGCGCATCGTCTGGTAGAGGGCGAAGGGGTCGGTCTCGATCGCGGCCGGCGCCGGTTGCCCAAGTGAAGCGCACATCAACGCCCCGAGAGCCGCCGCCAGTGCGACTTTACGTAAGTCCGGAGTCATCCAGCACCGCGGGCAGATTGTTGCTGAGCAGCGCATTCTTGATTTCGCGAGCGATGCGCCGCCCGGTCGACATCGGCTCGCTGTAGTTCAGATACGAGTAGGGAGAGCCGTCGATGAACGGATTCGTACCGGCTACGATGCGCGCCGAAATCTCCATCACGACGAACTTCGCTTCGGCCGTGATGATCGTCTCGATACAGAACGCCCCGAAAAGTCCCTTCGGACCGCAGATTTCCTGGCTGACGCGCACGACGTCTTCGCCCATCCGGTAGGCCTCGGCCAGCATCGATTCGCGCAGCACGAGCGGCGAGTTCCCGACCACGACGTAGCTTGGATCGATGTTCATGTGCTCTTGCGCCGCGGCGGGAATCCGCCCGAGCGAGTCGACGTTGGTCTCGTAGCGCCGGTCCATGCTCATGATCTCGAGCTTGCCGGTAAGGGGCGAGTAGAAGTAGTGGATGTAGGCCGGCACGCCGATCACATATTCCTGAAGGACGAAGTTCTTGCGCGCGAGTTCGCCCGCGCGCAATTCGAAATCACGCGCATCGCGCAGGAACAGATAGCCTTTCCCGCCGGCCGCCCCGTAGAGTTTGACGATGACCGGCCGGTCGATTTCGGCTCCCGTCTTAAACTGTCGCGGCACCTCGAGCCCGGCCCGCGTCAACCACTGCCGTTGCAATTCGCGGCTGGCTTCCCAGTCGAGCACGGCTTTGTTTCCGAAATACGGAATCGACATCTGCTTGTGTTCGTCGAGCGAAAGATACGCAACGAACGAACCGTGCGGCACGATGATGATCTTGCGCGACTCGAGTTCCGGGACGAGTCCCATGAACTGCCCGTAGTGATCGATGCCGATCACTTCGTCCACGAAAGAAAACGAGCGATAGAGCCGCTCGGTATCGCGGTTGGCGATGGCGAGCGTACTGAAGCCCTCGTCGTGCGCACCCTTTAGGATCTGCAAGGCCGAATGGGACCCGAGGGTACAGATCGTGTAAAAATCGTTGGTCACGGCCTGGGCCGGCGTGCGGAGAAGCTCGGGGGCTATCATACTATCGCCTCTTGAAATGCGGGGTTGCAGAGCAGGGTTTCGGTTGCCGCTTGCGTCACCTCCGGACCCGCCGGCCGGTTCGGTGCCGCGAAAAGCCGCCATGCGGTAAAGCGCTCGAGTGCACGAACACCGGCCAGCGTGCGGCCTGCGATCCGCACCGCGCCACGCTGGGCGGTCGTCCCCGTGCCACGTTCATCGATCCAGACTTCGCCCGGGCCAGGCCCGTCGTCCTCGCGCACGCGCAATACGTGCTTGTTCGGATTAAAGATCGACTCGATGCCGCTCAACGTTTCGACCAAGCGCTCGGCATCTACATCCTCAACGTCGCAACGATAGAGATCGCCGCGCTCGAGTTCGGCGATTTGTATCCCGAGACGTTGTAGCGTTGCCAGCGCCGTCCAGGCCTCGTTGTCGGGAATGGCGAGCAAAACTTCGACGCAGCGAATCACGCTCGCACCGCGCTCGCCAAACCTTCGAACAGTGCGATGCCGCCCGAGGACGCCAGCATGGCGCTCGCATCGCCGCGTGCACGCTCGCGCGTCGCGTCGTGATGCATGTAGGTCCAGGCATCGCGCTCGGGGTGCGGCATGAGCGCAAGCACGTTCCCGCGAGCGTTGATCAACCCGGCCGCGCCGAGCGCCGAACCGTTCGGCACCGCTTCGGGAACCGCGCGACCGGCGGCATCGCAATAGACGAACGCCACCAGCTCTTCACGTTCGAGCCGTTCCAAGACGTCCGGCTGCGCAGCGAGCCGGCCTTCTGCGTGCGACGCCCACGCCGGTACGACGGCCCCGGGCGCCAGGCTCGCAACGATCGCGCAGCGCTCGGGCGGAATGACCAGCTTCACGTGCACGTGGGTCGAGCGGAACTTGCCGAGCGGCGCGTTCGGGGCGAAACCCGCTTGCGCACGGGTGCTGCCGTCCAGTTGCGGCACGAGACCACTTTCGAGTAACACTTGCGCTCCGTTGCAAATACCGAGCACCGGCTTTCCGGCCGCCGCTCCCTCGCGTACGACCGTCATCAAACGATCGTGCGCAGCAATCGCACCGGCTCGCACGCGATCCTCGTAGGCAAATCCGCCGGGCAGCACGTAGGCCGCATGCGCCCGCACCTCGTCGAGGTCGGCATTCCAGCGCACGAGATGCGCCTCGAGACCCACGGCCCAGCAGGCGCGCAGCGTTTCCTCTTCCGAGTTCGTTCCGGGAAAGACGAGCACGCCGACGCTCATTGCGCGCGCTCCACGAGCGCGTCGTCGTAGAAATTGCGCAGCGGCGCGGACCAAATCTCGTGCAGCGCCTGCAAGTCTCGCTGAAAGCCGTTAGGCCCGCGAAGGTCGGCTTCTGCGATCGTTATCCCGAGCCGGCCGACGGCCGCTCCGTGCACCCGGCAAAGTTCTTCAAAGGCCGCAGCATCCGTGACCTCAACGACGAATCCGCCGCTTTCACCGAAGGCCTCGCCCGCATGCAAGTCCTTGTCGATCTGCACGCCGACGCGGCAATTCGCGGCAAACGCCATCTCAGCAACAGATAGCAGCAGGCCGCCGTCGGAAACGTCGTGGGCTGCCAGCACGAGGCCGCGCGCATGCGCCTCCAAAAGCGTCTCGATTCCGGCGCGCAGCGCCGAATAGTCGATCGCCGGCACGACCCGGTCGTCGATCCCCGCGAGTTCCGCGTAGACGCTGCCGCCGTAGCTCGCCGCCGGCGCTCCGAGAAAGTACAGCGGTGAACCACTCGCCTTGAGAGCGGCCGTTGCGCTCCGCGAGACGTCCTCGACCGCACCGACGCAGGCGACGATCGTCGAGCCCGGGATCGCGAGACCCGAGGCCGCTTGATTGTAGAGGCTGACGTTGCCCGAGACAAACGGCACCGCGAGCTCGCGCGCAGCGCGGGCGAGTCCCTCAACGGCAGCGACGAATTCACCCATCTGACGCGGATCCTCGGGGTTGCCGAAGTTGAGGCAGTCGGTGAGGCCGGCCGGACGGGCGCCGACAGCGACCACATTGCTGACCGATTCGGCCACCGCATGTTCGGCGGCGCGCTCGGGATCGAGCACGGCGTAGCGGGGATTTCCGTCGACCGCGAGGGCGCACCCGAGTGGAGCGCCCGGCACCGGCACGATGAGCCCTGCATCCGCATATCCGCACGGAATCGAGGTCGTGCCGCGCACGACCGAATCATAGCGTTCGTAGATCGGCCGGCGCGAAGCAACGTCGCGGTGTGCCAAGACGCGCTCGAATAGTGCGCCGTCAAACGGCTGCGTTGAAGCGGGCACGGTCTCCCGCGCCGGCTGCGGCAATTCGAACGCGCGATCGTACCGAATCCCGCCCGTCAAGAACTCGATCGGCACGCGCATCACTTCCTCACCCTGATGGCGCAAGACGTAATCTTTCTCTCTTGTGACCGTGCCGATTACGGCCGCCTGCGCGCAGCGCGCGATCTGCGGCAACGAAAACTCTTCATTGTAGATCGCAAGCAGCTCCGGCGTGAACTCGGGCGGCACGACCCACGTCAAACGCTCCTGCGTTTCACCGACGGCGATCACGGCAGCGGGCAAATTCTCCTGCGAGGTAGGGCAGCGATCGAGATCGACCAGCGCCCCGAAGCCGCCGTTTGCGGTCAGCTCGGCGGTGCAGCCCATGATGCCGCCGGCACCCAAGTCTTTGAAGCCGACGGTCAGTCCGCGTTCCTTTACCCGCTCGAACACGCGATAGGATGCGCGCATGATCACGTTCTTGAGAAACGGATCCGGAACTTGCACGGCGCTCTTGTTCTGCTCGGCATCTTCTTCATCGAGGACGAGCGACGAAAAGGCCGCGCCGCCAAAGCCACTGCGATCGGTTGCCTTCCCGACGAGAACGATGTCCCAGCCGGCGGCCTCCGGCGGCGCAGCCGAGTGGATGATGTCCGCCTGCTCGACGAGGCCGAGCGCAACGACGTTTACCAGGCAATTGTCGGCAAAGCCCGGGTGAACGTACACGTCGCCTGCGATATTCGGTACGCCGATCGCATTGCCGTAGGCGGCGATGCCGTCGACGACGCCCTGCGCGACATAGCGGCAGTGTGGATCGTCAAGCGGACCAAAGCGTAGCGGGTCGGCGAGCGCAATCACTTGGGCTCCCATGCAGAGCACGTCGCGCACGATACCGCCCACGCCGGTTGCCGCGCCTTCGAAGGGAACGACTTGCGAGGGATGGTTGTGCGATTCGTGCGCGATGACGATGCCGTATTTCTTACCTTGCCACTCGCCCAGGTGCACGATGCCGGCGTCCTCTTGCGGCCCCTGCATCACCGTCGGACCTTCCGTCGGCAAGCGGCTCAAGTAATGGCGCGAACTCTTGTACGAACAGTGCTCGCTCCATTGCGCATCGAAGGCATGCGCTTCCACGAGCGTGGGATCGCGCCGCAAGCGCGCGGCAATCGTGCGCAGTTCGGAAAGTTTGAGCGCAAGCCCGTGCAGGCGAACCTGTTCGATCAATTCGCAGTCCGGAACGCCCCGCACGTGCAGCGTGGCCGCGGCGCGCGGCGGAGCGGTCGCCTCAGGCAAGCGACGCCTGCCCTGGCGGCGCGTTCAACGTAGCGTCGGCGACAAGCACCGCCGAACGGGCATTCGCTTGAACGAGCTGCACCCGGCCGTACATGATCGTATCTTCGAGGGCGAGGACCTTGGCGAGCATCAGCGCCAATTCGTCCGCATCGTATTCGGTCGCATCGAATACCGGCGTGGGCGTCGCCCCCGCGAGCATCGCGGCAAGTTGCGGCCCTGACGCGATGTAGATCAGCCGCGCGAAGGTGGCATCGAGTTGCTGCACGGCTTGCAGCACGTAGCCTGGTACGAGATGCGTCGAAACGACGCGGCGCAGGCTTTGCAGACCGAACACCCCGAGCGCTTGGGCGACGGGATCGAGCAGTCCGACTGCGGCCGGACCGTCTGCAACGAGCGCAACCATGCCCGAGCGCATGACCGGAAAGCTTCCCACGATTTCGGCGACCGTCTCGTAGTTCGCCAGCAGCTTCTCGAGGTCGGCCGGCGTCACCGTGGCGAGATTGCGATAGACTTGCTTGTCGAGCATCAGGTCTTCTCGGCCCTGCGGCCAGATACGCCAAGAGTCGTTGTCGATCACGTCCGCGAGCACGAGATTGCCGCGGCCTTCGCCCGCAAAGATACGGCCGAACTCGACTTTCAAATCGACCAACAGCGTCTCGCGGCGCCGCCACGCGTGCGCCAGCGTTTCAAAGGTGATGCGCGCGATCTCGCTCATCGTCCCGATTTCTTGCGGTGTTGCGATACCGCGGTGGACGATCTCCTCGGGCTCGATCAACGGATCGTGGTTGGCATCGTCTTTGAGAAAGAACTCGACCATGCGCGGCACGAGGATCGCGCCTTTGGCGATACCGGGCTTGCGGCGCACGAGCGACCCGGCTGCAACCCCGCGCACGACGACCTCGAGCGGAATCATCGTGCAGCGGCGCACGAGCATCTCGTTTTCGTCGTCGTCTTCGCCGCCCGAGAGATAGTGTGTCGGCAAGCCGCAGAGATTGAGCAAGCGGAAGACGCGTGCCGCCGTCTTAGCGGCGATGCGTCCCTTGCCGGAAATCTCGTTGCGGCGCGCACCGTCACCAGCCGTGATGTTATCGAGCGCTTGCACGATCAGGACGTCGGGCTGGCCGAGCTTTTCGTAGAGGATCTTCGTCTTGCCGCGCGCGACTTGTAGGCCCTTGTTCACGGGGTACTTTCTAGCAGCGTGCGGGGGCGCGGAAAGACCGGTAGCGCTTTGATGCGCTCGACGAGTGCCCGCGCCCGTTCCGGTGCGTCGCCGATGTGCCCGGCCGGATCGAGCAACGAGCGAATCTCCGCCGGATCGAGCAGGTTCGTCAGCCGCTCGTCATCGGTCAGGAACTGGGCAAGCGGGTTGTCGCCGCCGCCGGCCAGACGATCGTGCGCTCTCATCGAGGCATCACGCAGCGACTCGTGCAGTTCTTGCCGGTTACCGCCCGCCTTCACGGCTTCCATCATCACGGCTTCGCTGCCGGCAAACGGTCCGAAGGTGCGCAGATTGGCCGTGATGCGGCGTTCATCGATGCGCAATCCCTCGACGATCGTGCGCGCAACCGTCAGCAACTCATCGGCGCACAAGAATGCTTCCGGTAAGATCGTGCGGCGGTTGGCGCTGTCGTCGAGGGTGCGTTCCAAGTAGTTGGTGGCCGCGTTTTGCCAAGCCGTGTCCGCGTATGCCGGTAGCAAGCGGGCGAGCGAATCGATCCGTTCGGCGAGAATCGGATTGCGTTTGAACGGCATCGCCGAGCTGCCGACTTGCTTCTGGCCGAAGGGTTCGAAGAGTTCGCCGAATCCAGGAGACGAGAGAACGCGCACGTCCGCCGCAAACTTCGAAAGGGACGCACCGACGCCCGCGAGCGAGGTGAGGACCAGGTAATCGAGCTTGCGCGGATAGGTTTGGGTCGACACGTCGCGCGCCGCGAGATCGAACTCCGCGAGGATGTCGTTCTCCTGATCCTTCGCACGCCGTCCGCTGCCGCGCAGCAGACGTTCGTAGGATGCCGACGTGCCGACGGCCCCGCGAATACCTTTGGCGCTGAGCGCGTCGTAGGCGGCACGCAACTGGATGTCGTCGATCAGCAAATCTTGAGCATATTGCGCGAGCCGGTAGCCGAGCGTCGTCGGCTCAGCGGGCTGCAGATGGGTGTAGCCCATGCAGATCAGGTCCGCATATTGTTCGACCCGGGCCGCAAACGCGCCCAGGAGCGCGTGCAGGCTTTCGCCGAGCAAAGCTAGCGCACGCCGCATCCGGTAGGTCTCGACCGTGTCTTCGATGTCCATCGAAGTGGCGCCAAGGTGAATCTTGCCGCCGCCGATCGTTGCCTGCGAAGCAAAGACGCGAATCTCGGCCATCAGGTCGTGACCGATTTCGCGTTCGATCGCGTGGGCGGCTGGAATGTCAATCTCGCCCGCGTGCGCGCGGATGTCGGCTAGCTCAGCTTCCGTGACGAGTCCGCTGCGTTGTTGCGAGCGTGCGAGCGCGACCCAAACCGCTCGCCACAACCGCCGGCGCTCCCGCTCGGAGAACAGTTCGCGCAGTTCGGCGCGACCGTATCTCCACGAAAACGGAGAGGCGTATCTCGTTTCATCCATTTCCTGAAATCGAGTTCGCCCCAAACACGCGACCGGCCTTGGAGAGACGCGCTTTGCGGCCGCCTACTGCGTCGCGTACACGTTGTCGATGAAGATCGTGTTGCCGGTAACCGCCGTCGAGGTTGCGGTCGCGTAGTTCAAGACGAGGTTCAATTTGGGTGCGTACGCCGAGACCGGGTCAAACGGGCCGGCCGCACCCGGAATGATGGGGTTCGGACCGATTTCGTTTGAGACCGCGTTGAGCGCAGGGAACTTGCTGCAGGTCAGTTTCCCGAACGCCGGCGCTGCGCCCGGTGTACCCGTGCACGAGACCCGCACGTCGAAGGCGCCGGTACCCGAGATCGATCCGGTCACGCCTGCCGCCACCGAGGCAAGCGCGGGCATGCCGGCCGCGGGCAGATACGCCAGGTGGATCACGATCGTCGAGTAGCTGAAGTTACCCGGCAACGATCCGGGAGTCGGATTATTGAACGAGTAGACGAGGTCGGGCAGTGTCTTCTGAAACTGCAGGATAACCTGTTGCGAACCACTGCCCGCGAAGGTGACGTCGTGGGAGCCGGCCGTCTGCGGCGGGTTCGTCGGGGCGCTGGACGGAGCGCCCGAAGCAGGCGGGTCTTGCGTCGATTGCGTCGTGCTGGGAGCGTCCGAACTCGTGCTCCCCGGAGCATTGGTAAGGATCGGTTTCCAGACGTCGGTGGCCGTCGCCGAGGGGGACGGGCTCGGCTCGGCGCCGCTGTCCAGCAGGAGGGGCTTGATCGAGAACGGCGCTGGGGTCACCGAGCTAGCGGGAAGCGTGACCGGAGAGCTACCGCCCCCGGTGCCGTTCGGCAAAGCGCCGACCGGCGGCGCCGTACTGTTCGTGCCGCATCCGGCAACGGCGGCCCCCACCAAACCCGCGAAGGTCAGGCGTGCGAGAAAACTACGCATGAAACAGAACTCCTTTGCGAGAACGCGGCGTGCTTGCCCGAAGGGGGCGAGCAATCCTGTCATCGCTCTCGTGCCGCAGCGGCCGTTGCCAACTCGACGACGACGCGCGGATCGTCTGCTCGCCCGGTCACGACCGCCTCGAAGCCGCGCACCGCTCGTTCGAAGCCGGCGCGCGCCCGGCGTTCCCCAATCGTCCGCGCCACCCCGCGCAGGTCTCGTTCGCGCCAGCGCGCCGCGGGCGGCAGCGAGCCGCCGGGCCGCGCAATCTCCCAAACCAGCCCGTACTCTTGCGCGAGGGCTGCGAGGAGCGGTACCGCGGCGCCGCGCGGATCGCTCGAGAACATCTCGTTTGCAAGCGCCAGCGCGTCGGCTGCGCGGCCCGCGACCGCGGCGCTGGCGTACTGATAGGCGCGCACGTCTTCGCTCACCAGTGTTTCTCGAGCCACGTCGGCGAGCGAAATTGGGGCTCCGCCAAGCGCCAACTTCTGCAGATCGGTGCGCAGACCAGCCAGGTCGGAGCTTCCGCGCACGAGCGCAGCGGCCGCCGCCGGCTGCGCCGTGGCGCCAAGTTCCGCCAGGGTCTCTTGAACGAAGCGCTCGCGCACGTCGGCGCCGGCCGTCGTGTCGATCCGCAAGACCCCGCGGCCAAAGGCTTTCGCAAGCGGCTCGGGGCGCTTGCTCGCGGGCGAAATTAGATCTTCGATGATGAGCGTGTTACCGTCCGGAACGCGTTCCGCAACGCCGATCAGCTTTCGGCGCGGCTCGGCACGCAGGTCGTGCGCTCCACGCACGACGACCACGCGCGTCGTGCCGAGAAACGGAAAAGCGGCCACTGCCGCTTCGATCGTTCCGAACGAATCGAGTTCCGTCGCGACAAAGCGATCGAGGTTCAGATCGCGCTCGGGCGCGGGGAGGAGGCGCTCCACCAGTTCCGTGAGCGCCCGCTCCGCGAACAGTCGCTCGACGCCTTCGATCACGACGAGCTTTCCGATCGCTGGGCGCTTGTCGATGAAATCGTAGAACTTCACCGCGCAAGCAAACCGAACGCCGGTCGCGTGGCGAGATCGGGAATCGACTCCTCGTATGGCGGGCGGGCAACGCCGTATTCGGTGATGATACCGGCAATCAACCGGCCGGGCGTCACGTCGAAAGCGGGGTTGTAGACGTTGACGTTCTGCGGCGCGGCAGCGGCGCCCGCGAATGCGCGCACTTCGTTTGCGGCCCGTTCTTCGATGACGATACCGGCGCCGTCCCGTAGCGTGAAGTCGATCGTCGAACGTGGCGCGGCAACGTAGAACGGGATGCCGTGATGGGCGGCGGCGATAGCGACGCTGTAGGTTCCGATTTTGTTTGCGGTATCGCCGTTGCTGGCGATCCGGTCGGCGCCGACGATGACGGCCATAACGTTCTTCTCGCGCATCGTTGCGGCGGCGGCTCCATCGACGATGAGCGTGACGGGAACGCCCGCTCGTGCGAGCTCGTAGGTGGTAAGGCGCGCGCCTTGCAAGAGCGGCCGCGTCTCATCGGCGTAGACGTGCAGCCGTTTTCCCGCTTCGTGCGCCGCAACGATGACGCCGAGTGCCGTGCCGAATCCGGCCGTCGCAAGCGGCCCCGTGTTGCAGTGCGTCAGGATGGCACCGATCGACGGCAGCAAGCCGGCGCCGTGTTCGGCGATCGCGCTATCGACCGCGCGCTGCTCGTCGTGGATCGCGCGCGCCTCTTCGAGCGAGGCGCCGGCTGCGAGCATCCGGTCGATAGCCCATGCGAGGTTGACGGCCGTGGGCCGTGCTGCGCGAATTCGGGCTGCCGCCGCTTGAAAGCGTGTGTCGTCCGCTTCGAGCGAGCGCGCGAGCGCCACGCCGTAGGCCCCGAACACGCCGATCGCCGGCGCGCCGCGCACGGCGAGCGTGGCGATCGCTTCGACGACCGTCTCTACGTTGCGCGCACGCTCTCGGCGCAATTCATGCGGTAGCGCGCGCTGATCGACGTATCCGACCGCGGCTTCGCCATCGTTATTTTCCCACCAGACCGCTTCGAGTTCCATGCGGGCGTCATTCAACGCGACGGGCGCAACAGTCTCTTGCGGCGCAAAATCAAACAGAGGCCGACCCGCATCGAGCGAAATACGTTTTAGGCGACGTTTCGGAATTTAGCCGCTAGCGACGGGCACGACCGCGGTGTAACAAGCACGGCAGTACACCGGCTTATCGCCGCGCGGCCGGAACGGGACGGTGGTCTGTACGCCGCATTGGGCGCAGATCGTCTCGAACATTTCCCGGCCGCCGCTGCCTTGCGAGCGGCTATTCTTCCGTAAATTGCGGCAATCGCGGCAGCGTTGGGGCTCGTTCTCGAACCCCTTCTCGGCGTAAAATTGCTGGTCGCGGACCGTAAAGACGAACTGGGTCCCGCAGTCCTTACAGGCTAAGCTTTTGTCTTGCACCATGGCCCCCAGATGGCTGAACACGATGACGCCTGAAGCGGCGGCGTCACCGGTACGGGGAGTATAGGCGATTAGCGCTAGAAAAGGCAAGCGAGCCCCGCTCGGCTGCCGCGACTGTTCGCTATGCGATAGTTAGGAGGCTAAGGGCCGCAATCGTCGCCCCGTAGCCCTTGTCGCCGCGGGCCGGATCGGCACGCTCCTCGGCTTGGGCCAGCGTGTCGGTGGTCAAGACGCCGAAACCAATCGGCACGCGCGTCGCAAGAGCAACGTCCATGATGCCGCGCGAGCACTCCCCCGCCACATAGTCGAAGTGCGGCGTCTCCCCGCGCACGACGACCCCGAGCGCCACGACCGCGTCATATCTTCCGCTATCGATCAGGCGCCGCGCTGCCAGCGGCAACTCGAAACAGCCCGGCACGCGATGATTGCTGCGATCGCCCGGGGCCACGCCGCAGTCGTCGAGCGCCCGGCGCGCGCCGTCTTCGAGCCAATCTGCCAGTTGTTCGTAGAAGCGTGCGCTTACGACCGCGACCCGCTTTCCCCGACTATCGGGTAAGGTCTCCGCGTTACGATCGGCCTCGAGCTTCACGAAGCGGCGCCGATCAGGTGGCCCATCTTGTCGCGTTTCGTGTCCATGTAGCGAGCGTTTTGCGGCGTCGCCGGGACGTGCAACGGAACGCGCTCGACGATCGTCAAGCCGTAGCCCTCGAGTCCGACGATTTTCGTTGGGTTGTTCGTGATAAGCCGCATCTCTCGGACGCCGAGGTCGACGAGCATCTGCGAGCCGAGACCGTAGTCGCGCTTATCCGCCGGCAGCCCGAGCGCCAAATTCGCCTCGACCGTATCGGCGCCGCGGTCTTGCAATTCGTAAGCGCGCAACTTGTTGGCAAGGCCGATCCCGCGCCCTTCCTGATGAAGGTACAGCAGCACGCCGCGGCCTTCGCTTGCGATCAGATCGAGTGCTGCATCGCGCTGCGCAGCACAGTCGCAACGGATCGAGTGCAGCGCGTCGCCGGTCAGGCATTCGGAGTGTACGCGCACCAACAGGTCTTTGCCGTCGCCGATATCGCCCATCACCATTGCGACGTGCGCGACATTGTCGATCGACGTTTCGTACGCGACGCCGCGGAAGTGCCCGTGCGATGTCGGCAAATCAAATTCGGCGATACGATGGACGAGCTTTTCGTTGCGCATGCGATGCGCGATCAAGTCCTTTACGGTGATCAACCGGAGGTTGTGTTTCTTGGCGAACTCGAGCAGCCGGGGCAGCCGCATCATCGTGCCGTCTTCTTCCATGATTTCGACGATGACGCCGGCGGGATAGAAACCCGCCAGGCGCGCGAGGTCGACGGAAGCCTCCGTTTGACCGGCCCGCACGAGCACGCCGCCGTCGCGCGCACGCAGCGGAAAGGTGTGGCCCGGCCGCAAGAAGTCCGACGATTTTGCGCTCGGATCGAGCAAGGCTTGAATGGTCGCAGCGCGGTCTTGCGCGGAGATTCCGGTCGTCGTGCGATGGCGTGCTTCGATCGACACGGTGAACGCCGTCTCGTGGACCGCCGTATTCTCGTTCACCATCTGGGGAATTTGCAGCTCGTCCAGCCGTTTGCCGATCACCGGCACGCAGATCAGGCCGCCCGCTTCTTTGCGCATGAAGTTGATCGCCTCGGGCGTCACCATCTGGGCCGCCATGACGAGGTCGCCTTCGTTCTCGCGGTCCTCGTCGTCGAGCACGATCACCATCTTGCCGGCTCGAACGTCGGCGATCGCATCGTCGATGCTGTCGAAAACCGATTGCTCGACCGGCGCATCCCCAAGCTGCCCGGCAAGCTCCGGCAGCGCTTTCGCGAGCGCTTGGATCGATCGGAAGGAAGGCGTCCGGCGGCCCGAGCGCAGCAGGCTAATCCCGCTCTCGGTCAAGCCCGCCCGGGCGGCAAGCTCAGCGGCCGTAACACCTGCCCGGTCCATCGCGGCCTGAAGCGCCTCAGCGAAGTTGCTCATACCAAGAGTAAACGCCGTTTCTTTGCACTCGTCAAGTAGCCCAGGGTTACTTGACAAATGTTGTTTAGCGGGCGCATCGGCTCGAGTTAACCCCGCGATCCCCTTCCGACCGCGGGCGCCTCGCCCGAGCCCTTAAGTTCTTCGTAGTGCATACTAGACTAGTCTGATAGACTAGATGCATGAAAAGCGTCGGCATTTTCGCAGCAAAGACGCACTTCTCGGCGCTCGTTGGCGAGGCCGAGCGCGGTGAGACGATTTTGGTTACGCGTAACGGAAAGCCGGTTGCCCGAATCATGCCGCCGGAACCGGTCGCCAAGCGCCGGGCAATGGGCTTCGATGACGGGCTCGGATTTATCGCCGACGACTTTGATGACCCGCTTCCACCCGATCTTCTAAAGGCATTTACCGAGTGAAGCTCCTGGTCGATACGCAGGTGCTGCTGTGGTGGTTCCTGCGCTCGGACCGCTTACAGAAAAAGACGAGCGACATTCTTACGAATCCGAAGAACACGGTGTACGTATCGGCTGTATCGACGTGGGAGATCGTAATCAAGACGGCGCTTGGCAAACTGCGGCTGCCGGGGGAACCGGCTCAATATCTTCCTGACCGGATTGCTCAGGGCCACCTGACGGAGCTTGCAATCACCCCAGCGCACACGTTCGGCGTCTCAGCCTTGCCGGCACATCATTCCGACCCGTTCGATCGGCTGTTGATAGCGCAAGCACAGAACGACGGATTGATCATTGTGACGAGCGATCGCGTCTTCCAAAAATACGATGTCAAAAGTCTAGCAGCATAACGCTCCACCCCACCCATGCTGTCGTCGTCCATTGGGGCAGAATCGCCGACAACAGGATGAATCGAGCTACGCCCGCTAACCTCGAAGGCGTTGGTGAAAGGGGGCGGAGTGCGGTTAGGCGAGGCACGGGTCAAGCCGGTTGAACAAACGGATTGGAGCCCGGAACAACAGGAGTTGATGGCGCCGCTGGTCAGACGTGGAGTGGCACTCAACATCTTTAAGACCATGGCCGGATACCCGGCAAGCTTTCGCGCTTTCATGGTTTGGGCGCGGTATATCCTCGGCACGAGCGCGCTTCCCGTACGAGAACGCGAGATCGCCATCCTGAGAACGGGGTATCTCTGCCGCGCGGGATATGAGTGGGCCCAGCACGTGCCGATCGGCAAACGGGCGGGACTCACAGACGAGGAGATCGAGGCAATCAAACGCGAGACGACCGCGCGTGCTTGGAGCCCTGCGGACGAAGCGATCCTGAAGGCGGCGGACGAACTCCACCGCGACCAATTCGTTTCGAGTTCGACGTGGGCGGCAGTCTGCGAGCACTTCGACGAAAATCAGCGCTTGGATCTCGTCTATACGATCGCGCAGTACACGCAAGTCTCGATGATCCTCAACACGTTCGGCGTGCAACTCGAAGACGGGCTCACTCTCGATCCCGATCTCGATGGACGCTAGGTGAGCGGGCGGCTCGCCGGCAAGGTCGCGATCGTCGTGGGCGCCGGGCAAACGCCGGGCGACACGATCGGTAACGGCCGCGCGACGGCGACGCTTTTTGCGCGCGAAGGCGCCGAAGTGCTGTGCGTCGACCGCTATCTCGAGCGTGCCGAAGAAACGGTCGCCGGAATCGTCGCGGAGGGAGGCGTGGCCTTTGCGCAGCAAGCAGACGTCTCGCGCGAAGCTGAATGCGCCGCTCTCGTAGTTAACGCGCGCGAGCGCTGGGGACGAATCGACGTGCTTCACAACAACGTTGGAATCGGCGGCGGCGACGGCCGGGTGGAAGCACTGGACGAGGCAGTCTGGGACCGCATCCTCGCGGTCAACTTGAAGGCGATGTGGCTGACGATCAAGCATGCGCTGCCCATCATGCAGGAAGCAAAGCGCGGCGCAATCGTCAATATCTCGTCACTTGCCGCCCTCTCGGCAGCCGGCATTACGGCGTATGAGATTTCCAAGGCGGGCGTCAACAAACTGACGACGAGCGTCGCTGCGCTCAACGCTCGCCACGGTATTCGCTGCAACGCGATCATGCCGGGACTGATCGACACGCCGATGGCGATCGGCGGCTGGGCCGCCCGAACGCATACCAGCAGCGAAGAGGTACGCGCCGCACGCAACGCGCGGGTTCCGCTCGGCAAGATGGGCACCGCCTGGGACGTCGCCTACGCTGCAACCTTCCTCGCTTCCGACGAAGCCGCGTTCATCACGGGCGCGCTCCTGCCGGTCGACGGGGGCATGTCGGTACAGATCGGCTAGCACAGGATCGCGAACGTCGACGTTCGCTCAATGCGGCGTTGCGGCGGGCCTTGGGGTGACGAGGGCCGCAAAACTGCCGGAATCACTCGACGGCGACTCGAATAAGCAGTCCGGGCTCATATTATAAGGAGGCTGGCTGTGAAGCGTTTTCTTCCCGCGTTTGTGGCAATTCTCGCCGTCGCAGGTTCCTGCGCGCTCCTGGGACGTGTCGCCGTTGCCGGCCCTGATGGCTTGGTGGTCTCCCAAACTGGTACGGCACTTATCGTTCGTCTCATCAACCCGAAAGACGGGACCGCGGTCGCGCATCCTGCATATTCAGCCGATGCCGGTGGCTGCAACGGGCAGAAGAACCCCTGCTATATTTTCTCCGCGGTGAACGGAGTTGCACCGATGGGGGTGCAATCGGACGCGTGCCAGGTGAAGAACGTCGGAACGCTACCGACGGCGTATTGCGCGGCTACCGGGATCTCATCGGTTCAGATCATTGCATCGCACGGCGGAACCATAGGCTTCGACGCGAGTGGCGATTCCGAGATGGGTAAGCACTGCCTCCCCGCATCGGTAACGTACGCAGCCGGCGGCGGCGTCTTCAGCATCCTCGCGCACGACGGCTGCGCGGAGAAGATCGTTTGTACCGACAACTCGTTCGGTACGGTCGACGCCGACTCGAAAGATAGCGTCGATTCCAAATGCAAGTTCGTCCAACGGCACTAGCCCGAAATAGCCGGTCGCGCTAGTCGCCGCGCAGGCTAAAAGGTCACGATCGCCTTTACCACATCGGCACGCTGCATGAGCTCGTACGCCTCAGCTACCGCGGGAAACTCGAATTCGGTAACATGGAGGCGCGCGGCGCTGACGACGCCGGCGGAAATGAGCCGGAGCGCTTCGGCCGTGTCGTCGGGACCGCACGAATATGACGCGACCAGCCGCACATCGCGAAAATATGCCGTGCTCTGGTCGAAAACGAAGCGCTCTTCGGGCGCGAGCGGCGTGAACATCACGACCGTTCCGTCGGACGCAACCGAATCGACCGCGTGCTCGAGCGCAGTTGCGGATCCAGGACCACAAATCACAGCGTCGGCCAATATCCCGCCGGTCGCTGCGCTCAGCAAATCCGCGGCCTCGGAGGGCGCAAACGTCTTTACCGCCCCTGCGCGCTCGGCGGCCGCGCGACGCTCGGGCCGGAAATCGCTCGCGTACACGGTTGCGCCGAGAGCAGAGGCCACCATGATGTGCATCAACCCCATCACGCCCGCTCCGATCACATACAGCGAGCGGCCCGCGAGGCCGCTGGCTTCGATCAGCGCGCTCTGCGCCTCACCGACGAACGCAGCGCCCGCTTCAAATGGCCGGTCGAGTTCGGGCGGAACCAAACGCCGTTCGATTTGAATGGGAAACGCGCGGCGCAGGGACTTCACGACGCATCCGAGCGGTTCGACGAGCGATCCGTCGAGGAACGAAACGCTCTCCGGCAAGAGCAGCGTGTCCGCGAGATTCGCACGCGGCACACGAAAGAACTCTCCCATGCCGCCGGGGTCGAGCTTGGTCGCGCGCCACGTCGCACAGTGAACGTAGCGGCCGGTCATGCACGCATCGCAATTGAGGCAAGGCGCGTGATGATGCGCGAAGACACGATCGCCGAGCGCAACGCGGCGCCCGTCACGGCCCGGCGCCGCCGCCTCACCGCCGAACGCGACGATCGTGCCGGCGGGCTCGTGCCCGAACACGAACGGCGCCTTACGCCGAACGTACCAAGGCATGAGGTCGCCGCTGCACACGCCGCTCGCGGCCGTGCGCACGAGCGCATCGCCGGACTCGAGTTCGGGAAGCGGGCGCTCTTCGATGCGTATGTCGTCGACGTCGTACATGACGGCGACCCGCATCGTCGCCGGCAAGGCACCGAGGGTATTCACGTCTCCGTCAACCGCGCAGCGGCCGCACGAGTTGCCTCGGCCTAAGGCTTTCGTCGGCGGTCGGCGAAAAGCAAGCGCATGCAGAACCAGCTGGGAACGTCACTTTTTGGTCTTTTGATTACTGTCGTCGTCGTGTTCCGGTTCGCGATTCGAGAGCTCAAACCGCGCGTCGTCAAGGGCGGGGTCCTGTGGATTCGGCCGATCCTTCTGGCCGCAGTTACGCTATGGCTCGCCTGGCTGACGATTACCGTCGACCCTGCCGGGATCGGACAGCTGATCGGCGCATTGCTCGTAGGCGGTGTCCTTGGCGCGATCACGGGCATCTTGATCATTCGCTACACGACCTTCTCTGCGCCAGGCATCCCCAATGCGGTGCTCGTGAGCGGTTCAAAGGTAACGTTCGGGATTTGGGTCTGCGCTTTTGCCATTCGCTTCCTCGCGCGCTACGTAATCCCACATGGTGCCGACCCGCGCACTCAACTGCCGCTGAACAGCGGAGTCGTTGCGCTCGCTATGGTTGCCTTCGTCGTGATTGCATTTGCGTTTCATCGCGCGATCGATCGCTACGGTAGCGCAGCACCCATCGCCGCCACGCGCTAGCGACGATCACGCCATATGGCCGAGGACGACGGGATGCGAACTCGAGAGACCGCCGTCGATCGCGATCGCTTGTCCGTTAACGTACGACGCATCGTCCGAGGCTAAGAACAAGGCAACCGAGGCTTGCTCTTCCGGACCCGCCGCCCGCCGCAGCGGGTTGAGCTGTCCGAGTTTCCGTTCGCTCCCGCGAGAGCGCGCGCGAGAGAACATCGGTTCGGTCATACCGGTCTCGGTGAGTCCCGGGCAGATTGCGTTCACGCGAACGCCGCTGCCCGCCAGTTGATTTGCTGCCGTCTGCACGATGCTGATCACGCCCGCCTTGCTTGCGCTATATGGCATCCCGCCCGCGCCCGAACGCAGTCCCGCAACCGAGGCCGTGCAGACGATCGAACCGCGTCCTCGCGGGACCATCACCGCAGCCGCACGCTGTACGAGCACGAAAACGCCGATCAGGTTCACCCGCAGAATGCGTTCCCAATCCGCCACCTCGAGTTCGGCAAGCGTTTTGAGGCCGCCGGAAACGCCCGCGTTCGCGAGCGCGATATCGAGGCCGCCGAGCCGCTCGGCGAGCGCAACCGCGTCGTCGATGACTTCGACCGACGAAGCGTCGCCGACGAGCGCCTCGGCGCGCCCGCCCGCGCGCGCCACCATGGCGGCAGTTTCAAGTACGGCCTCGGCCAGGTCGACTAAGACGACCGTCGCGCCTTCTTCCGCGCAGCGAAGGGCCATCGCCCGCCCGATGCCGCTTGCGGCGCCCGTGATCAAAGCTATCTTACCGGTCAAACGTGCCATGCCGGGCGGTACGCCGCCGCTCACCCTGAAACCCGCGCAGCAACGACCGATATACCGTGGCATGATCGGCGCAATAGCCTTCGGCATTGCCCTCGCGGCAGAGTTTCTCGCAGCCGTCGAGGCGATCTTGACGTATGACCGCTTACCGCCCGCGGTTCCGTTGCATTTTGATCTTCGGGGGAGGCCGAACTCCTACGGTCCGCGTTGGGTGCTGATCGCGATCTTCTCGGCGCTCGAGCTCTTTTGCGTCGTGAGCTGTTGGTTTAGCCAGGTTGCCGCGCGCAACACATCGGGACCCGAGAGCGCGGCATTCGCCAGCACCGCCGGCGCATGTCTCATCGCATACCTGCAGCACTTGGTCCTCCAAGCCTCACAGACGAGCGATAGGAAGCTTCCGATGGAGCGCTTCTGGCCTGCCATGGGAGGCTTCGTCGCCCTCAGCGTCTTTGGATCGATCTTCCGCTAGCGCATCAGGGGGCGATCGCGTATTTCAGGTTCAGCCCGCGCCCTTCGTCGAGCGAGCGAAACGCATCGGGCAGACGCTCGAGCGTGAAGCGCTCGCTGATCAGCGGGACCACGTCGAGCGCCGACGACACGATCAGTTCGCACGCTCGACGCACGGCTCGCGGCGTGAAGTGAAACGGACTGAGGATCCTGACCTCGTCGTAGTGCAGCCGCGCGGCCTCGAACGAGACGCGTGTACCTCCGGGCAAACCGCCGAACAACACCACGTTTCCGCCACGCCGTACGTAAGACGGCGCCGCTTCCCAAATCTCGAGCGCGCCCGTGCTCTCGACGACGGCGTCCGCGCCACGCCCGCCGGTGCGCGTCCGAACGATACCGGCAGCGTCGGCTTCACGCGCATTGACGACGAGATTCACGCCCAGTGACTGGGCCAGTTCGAGACGTTCTTTGCGCCGCCCGATCAGGATCGGCCGTGCGCCCATAGCGAGCGCAACGAGCGCGTGAAGAATACCGAAACCGCCGTCGCCGATGATTGCGATCGTGTCGCCCGGCCGAGGCGCAAGCGTTTGCAAGGAATGTACGACACACGAGACCGGCTCCAGGAACGCGGCGGCTTCGTACGACACATCGGCCGGCTTGCGAAACGCGTTCTGTTTGACCACATGCGCCGGTACCGCGATAAACTCGGCGTACGCACCGAGAATCTTCGTCTCCATTACCGACTCGCAAAGCTCTTCTTGGCCCCGCTTGCACCAGAAGCAGGTTCCGTCGGGGCCGGAGTGCACGCTCATGATGGCGTCGCCCGCGACAAACTCGCTAACACCCGCGCCGACCGAAGCGACGTCACCCGAGAACTCGTGGCCGAAACGGGTGGGCATCACCATTTGCGGATGACCGCGGCGAAACGCCTTAAGATCGGTCCCGTCGGTAAGCGCAACGCGCACACGGACGACGACGCCGCCCGCTTCCGCTTCCGGCACGGCGACGTCGCGCACTTCAATGTGACCCGGCTCGATCAAGTACCCGGCGCGCATGCTCAGCTGCGCGCCGCGGGCCTAGATCTCATATGCCCAATCGAGTTCCTCACTCGAAGGCTCGCCGAGCCGGCGTTCGTACAGGGCCGTGGCCGCCAGCGCGTAGCGCGCGATCGGATCGATTTCGAGGTTGACCGCATCGCCCGCGCCCTTCGAGCCCAGGGTCGTACGCGCGGAGGTTTCCGGAATCAACGCGATTTGGAAGCAGCCTTCTGCAACGGCTGCAATCGTAAGGCTCACGCCGTCGACCGCGAGGTAGCCCTTTTCAACGATATAGAGTTCGAGGGCGGCGGGTGTGGCGATCGTCAGGCGATGACCTTGACCTTCCGGATCCTTGGCGAGGATGCGAGCCGTCCCATCGACGTGACCGTACACGAGGTGACCGCCTAAACGGTCGCCCAATCGAAGTGAGAGTTCCAGGTTGACCGGCGCGCCGGCAGCGAGCGCGCCGAGCGTGCTGCGCTCCAGGGACTCCGGCACGACATCGAACGCAAGCGTCTCCGTATCGTGCTCGACGACCGTGAGACACACGCCGTTGATCGCGATTGAATCCTTGACGGCCACGCCTTCCGCAATGGCACCCGGCGCTTCGATTCGCAAACGCACGCCGCCGCGTGGATCGCTCTCGAAGGCGGCCACCTTGCCGAGATGCGCGATCAATCCGCTGAACACATCACTCCTCTTAACCTCTACGCTCACCGGTTACGCCGGAACGAATAACGCTGAAAGCAGCACGTCGGTGCCGAGGCGCTCGACGCGATCGAAACGCAAACTTTGCTCTCCCGTGCCGCCCGCAAGCGACGGCACGGAATCGGGGCCCCTCAGGAGGGCGGGAGCGAGCAGCCAGTCGATGCGATCGACGAGGCCCCGCTCGATGAGTCGCGCTGCAAGCGTCGGGCCGCCTTCGCAGAGGACGCTCGCAATCCCCCGCGCTCGAAGTTCGTCGAGCGCTGCTGCCAGGTCGAGGGTCAACGCATCCGGGGCTCCGGCGTAAGCGACATCGGCAACCTCTTCCAGCGCAGCAAACTCCGCTCGCCGGCCGGGCGGTGCGAGCGCGATCGTCGGTGCGTAGCCTTCAAGGGGCGCAAACACCGCACGCTCGACCGGTGGCGGCGTTTCTTCACAAGCGACCACGCGCACGTAGGGGCGCCGGCGCGAGCGCCAGGGGCGCACGGAAAGTTTTGGATCGTCGACGCGAACGGTGCCTGCCCCGACCATGACGGCGTCGTGGGTTGCGCGCAGCTCTCGCACGTATTCACGCGCTTCGCGGCCGGTCAGCCAATGTCGCTCGCCCGGGCGCGGCGCGATATAACCGTCGAGCGAAGCGGCCATCTTCAAGCGGACGTACGGCCGGGTGCGCCTGATCGCATACGAAAAATCTTCGATCAGCTCGCGTGCCCAGGCATCATCGGCAACATCGACCACCACACCGGAGGCACGCAGGTCGGCGACGCCGCCCCCCGCGACGCGCGGGTTCGGATCCATCGCGCCGACGACGACGCGCTTGATGCCGGCCTCCCGCACGGCCTGCGTACAAGGCGGCGTGAGACCGCTGTGATTGCACGGCTCGAGCGTCACGTATAGCGTCGCACCGCGCACGTACGCGGCCCGTTCCCGCGCGTCGCGCAGCGCCTCCACTTCGGCGTGTGCCTCGCCGCGGACGTGATGATACCCCTCGCCGAGGGTCTTCGCGCCGCTCGCGATCACCGCGCCGACCGGCGGATTCGGTGACGTGTTACCGCGCCCGCGCGCGGCAAGTTCGCAGGCACGCCGCAAATAGATGCGGTCGAGCGCGGAGATCGCCGGGGTGTCGGTCTCTACGGTTGGACCTCGACGCCCTTCCAGAATGCGACGTGATCCTTGATCTGCTTGGCCGCATCTTTCGGAGTGGGATAGAACCAAGCCGCGTCCGGGTTTTCCTTGCCGCCGGCGACAACGGTGTAGTAGCTGGCAATGCCCTTCCACGGGCAGAGCGAATGGGTCGCGCTCTCTTTGAAGTGCGAGCGATCGATCGACTCAGGCGGGAAATAGTGATTTCCCTCGACGATTTCGGTAACGGGGCTTTCGGCCAGCGTCACGCCGTTCCAAACGGCTTTTGGCATCACAGGGCTCCTCATGAACTCGGGGTCGGCGAGACCCACAACCCGGTCCCCGGCCCGGCCGATGCAGCCGTGCCTTCCGCATTTTAGGAGCTTGCCTTCTCCTGCCCGGCGCCGGCGGGAAAGCGCAGGCGGTACCCGACCGGCATCAGCTGAATCCCGAAGCGATCGGTGAGCGTACCCCAGATGCCGCGCGGCAAAAAGAGCGAAAACAAGAGCGCCGAGGCTCCCAAGCCGACCAGATACCAGACCCCGCTTGCGCCGAAGATCGTCTCGACCGCGAAGAAGATCACCGCACCGATGATCGGCCCTTCGAACGTGCCGAGGCCCCCGACCAGCGTCATGAAGATCATGTACGCGGTCCACTGCACGCTGAAATACGTGCGAGGCTGGAAGCTTATCAACGTCGCCAACGTAAGCGAACCCGCAGCCGCGCAACCGATTGCGGCCAGCACGAAAATGACTCGCTTGGTTGCGAGCACGCGCACGCCGACCGAAGCTGCGGCCTCCTCGTTGTCGCGAATTGCCTGTATCGAGGCGCCCATCCGGCTGCGCAACAGCACGAAGACAAGGCCGACGAGCAGCGTCATCACCGCTAGCGCCAGCCAATAGTTAAACGCTCTGCGCGTGTCGGGATCGAACGCCGAAATCGCGATCAACGAGGTGCCGGTCTCGCCTTGGATGAGGCCGTCGAGATTGACGAGCAGGTGCGCCAGTTCGGCGATGACCCACATACCGATTGCAAACTCGCCGCCGCGCAGCCGCAGCGCGAACGCCGAGAGCGGCAGCGAAAGGATGCCGACGAGGAGCGGCGCGATAACGAGCGCTGCGTAGACTTCGACACCCGCATGTGAGAGACGAATCGCAGCATAGGCCCCAAGCCCGAAGAAGGCTTGTTGCCCGATCGACACCTGGCCGCCATACCCCGCCAGCGCGTTCCACATGGCCGCCAAAATCACGTAGACAAAAAGCGTCGTCACCCGATCCGTGAGATTCGCTCCCAGAAAGTATGGACCAAACGCAAGCACGACGAGCAGCGCCAGCACGGCGCCCGTCGCGGTGAGCGACACGGGATTCCAACGTTGCACGGTGATGACGCTTGGGTCGCTCATGCGCGGCTCACGATAAGCAGACGCGCGCCGAGCACGGCCAGAAAGACCAGATGGCCGCCGATCAGGAAGCCCTGCGGGTTGATTTGCGAACCGATGTTTTGCGCCACGCCGAGCACGATACCGCCGATCAGCGTTCCCCAAAGCGAGCCGGCGCCCCCGATCACGACCGCCTCGAAAGCAAACAAGAGTTGCGACGACCCGGTGTACGGGCTGACCGTCGCCCGCATCGCCAGGAACGCGCCCGCGATCGCGACCGTTACGAGCGCGATTGCGGTAGCGGCGGCATACACCTTGCGCGCGTCGATGCCGACCAGTTCGGCGGTGTCGGCATCTTCGGCCGTGGCACGGATCGATCGGCCGAGCGGCGTGTGCGTGAGGAAAAGCTGCAGCCCGCCGAGCAGCGCGACGGCGACCACGAGGGTCAACAGCGAGAGTTGCCCGATCCGCACGCCGCCGAAAATGGTCCAACTGTTGAAGGCAAAGTCGCCGATGTTGGGCGCAAGCGATTGCGAATCGGCGCCAAATTTCTGGAACAGCAGGTTGTCGATCACGACCGCCAGGCCGAAGGTGCTCAAGATCGGCGTGAGCGGACCCGAGCGCAAGCTGCGCTCGAACACCGTGCGCTGCAAGAGCCAGCCGGCCGCCGCCATCACCGGCAGCACCAAGAGCAGCGCGACGAAGGGTGAAATTCCCCAGCGCTCGGTCGCGCTCAAAACCAAGTAGGCCGCCAGTACGGCGATGCTGCCGTGCGCGAGATTGATGATGCGCATGACGCCGAACAGAAACGATAGACCGCAGGCGATCAGCGCGTAGTAGGCTCCGAGCAAGACGCCTTGCAAGATTTGGTCGGCCCAGTTCACGCGACGCTGCCTCCGCCGTCACCCCGGCGCAAACCGAAATAGGCTTCGGTAACTCGATCGCGGCTCATCTCGGACGCCTTTCCTTCCAGCACGATGCGTCCTTCGAGCATGCACGCCACCCGCGTCGCGATGCGTAGCGCGCGCGAGAGATCTTGTTCGACGAGCACGATCGTTGCGCCGCCCGATATCACGGCCTGCAGCGATTCGTACACTTGATTGACCGCGACGGGCGACAACCCAAGCGAAACCTCGTCCAGCAGTAAAACCCGCGGATTGGTCATCAGCGCGCGCCCGATGGCCGTCGCTTGTTGCTGGCCGCCCGAGAGATCGCCGCTGCGCCGCTTCAAACACGGCTGCAGCATCGGGAAGGCCTCGAGGACGCGCGCCAGATTCCACGGTCCGCTGCGGCCGTGCGCGCCCGCGACCGACAAGTTTTCCTCGACGGTCATGCCGGCGAACAGGCGCCGGCCTTCCGGCACGAGCGTGACGCCGAGATGCACACGCCGATTCGCGCGCAACGTCGTCACATCGTTTCCGTCGAACAGCACCCGGCCGGCGCTTGCCGGATGGGCGCCCGCGATCGCACGCAGAAGCGTCGTCTTCCCCGCCCCGTTGGCGCCGACGAGCGCCAGAATCTCACCCTCCGCAATCGAAAAGGAAACGCCCCGCACGGCTTGCAGCAAGCCATGACGAGCATCGAGATTCTCGACCGAGAGCAGGCTCACGTGACGCCGCTACCGAGATAGGCTTCGATCACGGCGGGGTCGGCGAGCGCAACGTCGGGAGGTCCCTCGGCGATGATACGGCCGGCGTCCATGCACACGAGCCGTTCGACCACTTGCAGCAGTACGTGCAAGATGTGCTCGATCCAGACGATCGCGATACCGCGCGCGCGCAATTCACGGATGATCGTCACGAGTTCGCTTGCCTCCGCATCGGTAAGGCCGGCACCCACCTCGTCGAGCAAAAGCACCTTCGGATCGGTCGCGAGTGCCCGCGCGAGTTCGAGGCGCTTGCGGTCGAGCAGCCCCAGCGTCTCGGCCGGCCGATTGGCGACGTCGAGCATGCCGCACAAGCGAAGCGATTCGATGCTGCCGTCGTATGCGCGCGCGCCCCGATGCCCGCCGCCCATCGACGCCGCGACCAAGACGTTCTCGAAAACCGTCATGTCTCCGAACGGGCGCGGGACCTGATGCGAGCGCGCGATGCCGAGCCGGCAGCGAACGGCAGCATCCATCCCGGAGACGTCGTTACCGCGGAAGCGTATCGTGCCCGCAGTCGGCGGATACGTACCCGCCAGGCAATTGAGCAACGTCGTTTTCCCGGCGCCGTTGGGACCCACGATCCCAACGGCTTCGTTGCTTCCTAGTTTGAAATTGACGTTGTCGACGGCCACGAAGGCGCTGAATCGCTTGACGATCCCATCGGCAATGAGGAAATCCTGCTCGTCCGGCATTGCCGCTGACCGTGACCGCTACGCCCGAGCTAGCTGTACGAGAGGAGTTTGGCGGTGACGGGCACAGACGGATCGTTCGCGTGTTCGGTGATCACAAGCTCGAGCGGAAACTTGCTGCCCGGCTTCGACTTCAACCATTGATCGCCGATGATGCTCGTCGGCGAAACGTTGGGGAACGGCCCGCTCGTAAAATCGACCTTTCCGACCATCGTCGTCGTCTTCAAGGTGCTGAGCGCCTTGGCCACTGCCGCCTTGCTCTTAGGATTGTGACTGTTCTTCAGGGCGGCAAAACCCGCATCGAACAGCGACATCGAAGCGCCGAGTTGCTGCTCCCACTGTTTACCCGTCGCGTGCTCGTAGCCGTCTGCCAGCGCATGTCCCGTCACGCCGGTGAGCGGAGAGGAGTACGGGAAATCGCGATGCCAGTAAGCGGCGCTTGCGATCTTGTCCCCAAGTGAACCGAGCGCTTCGATATCCGAAGGGAACAGGCCGGTCTTCGCGACTTGCACGATCTTGACGGTCTGCGCGTAGCCCTGCTGAGCCGCTTGTCGCCAAAATGCCGCAAAATCGGGGGGAATCGGAAAGGTGTTGAAGATCTCGCAGTTCTCCGACTTGAATTTAGAAATCTGGGCCGAGTAGTCGGTGGTCCCGTCTTCGTAACCACCCGGATCGACGACGGTGAAGCCGGCCTTCTCGAGCAGCGGCGCGAGATGCTCGCGAATCGCATTGCCGTCGGCATCGTTCGGGTAGAGTACGCCCACCTTCTTGTTGCTGGCGACTTCTTTCCACTGCGATACGTAGCAATCAAAGAAGTTCTTGACGCCGAAACTAAAGTGATACGTCCATTTGAAAGGAGATGGCGCGCCGGGCTTTCCGCCGCGGCCGAAGTACCAAGCCTCCCACGGCATAACGGTTGACAGGCACGGAACACCGGCTGCCTCGCATGCATCGGAAACCGGGTTGACGACTTCGGGCGTCGAGGTCACGAGCATGAAATCGATCCCGTTGCTGTTGATCAGTTCCTTTGCGAGCTGACCGGCACGCGCCGGATCCGACTGCGTATCACGGTCGAGGATCTCGACGGCGTATGTCTTGCCGCCCGAAGCAAAGCCCTTGGCAAGCGACTTGCGAACCAGTTCGAGCACGTACGGATCACCTTGCCCGAAACCGCCGAGCGGGCCGCTGCGCGGACTGATGAATCCCACTTTGAGCGTCTCGGCGGCCGAGGCCGTGTTCCACAATGCAGGTACGGCGGCGACTAGCGCCGCGCCACCAGCGGTCGCACTCGCGTGCTTGACGAACTCACGCCGCGATCTATTGGTTGGCATACTGACCTCCGAACAATCGACGATTGATTACTTAAGGTTTTTCTTGCGGGGCAGCCGATACCCGCTAGAACGGATAATGCTGGTGTCCTTCGATCGTGATCCAGCGCAAATCGGTGAACTCCGCAATCGCAGCCTTGCCGCCGAAACGCCCGTAGCCACTGCCTTTGACGCCGCCGAACGGCATTTGCGCTTCATCGGCAACCGTCGGCCCGTTGATGTGGCAGATGCCGGACTCAATCCGCCTGGCGACGTCGAGCGCGCGCGCGACGTCGCGCCCGAACACCGCTGCGGACAAACCGTATTCACCGTCGTTCGCTACGCGAACGGCCTCGTCGACGCCGCGCACGCGGATGACGCTTACGACCGGCCCAAAACTCTCTTCACCGTAGAGCCGCATCACCGAGGTGACGTTGTCGACGACGGTGGCGTCCATGATCGTCCCGTTGCGCGCGCCGCCGGAAGCTAGCCGAGCTCCCTTGTCCACCGCATCTTTGACGAGCCCCTCGATGCGATCGGCCGCATCGCGGCTGATCACCGAGCCGAGGACGACGTTGCCTTTTGCGGGATCGCCCGCGGGCAACGCTCGCGCTCTGTTCGCAAGCTTGGTGACGAACTCGTCGGCGACGCTCTCATCGACGACGATCTTCTCAGTCGACATGCAGATCTGGCCTTGGTTCATGAACCCGCCGAAGATCGCCGCGTTGACCGCTTCGTCGACGTCGGCATCATCGAGCACGAGCAGCGGAGCCTTACCGCCCAGTTCGAGCAACACCGGTTTAAGCGAGCGCGCGCAGAGTTCGGCGATCGTGCGGCCGATGCGCGTCGAGCCCGTAAAGTTGACGCGGCGCACTGCCGGATGCTCGATCAGCGCTTCCACGATCGCGGCCGCGTCGGCCGGAGCGTTAGTAACGATGTTGATCACGCCCTCTCCCAGACCCGCCTCGTTGAAGACGTCGACGATCAAGGAGTGTGTTGCCGGGCACATCTCAGAAGCTTTGAGCACGGTCGTATTCCCGCACGCAAGCGGCATCACCACGGCCCGCACGCCCAAGATCACCGGAGCGTTCCACGGCGCGATGCCGAGAACGACGCCGGCCGGCTGACGCAGCGCCATCGAAAATACGCCGGGCTTGTCGGCGGGGATCACTTCGCCCGTGATCTGCGTCGTCATCGAAGCGGCTTCGCGTGTCATGTTGGCAGCCAACATGACGTTGAAGCGCACCCAACCTTCGGTGACCCCGGTCTCGTCCATCGTGAGGCGGACAAAATCGCCGGCCCGCTGCTCGAGCAACTCCGCAGCCCTGTTCAGCTTGGCGCGCCGCTCGCCGGGACCCATGACGGACCAATTCGGGAAGGCCGCAGCGGCTGCGTCGGCGGCCGCGCGCGCGTCGGCGACCGTAGCTGCCGGCGTGCGGGTGACGACTTCGCCGGAAATGGGATTGCGCCGTTCGTAGATCGCTTCCGCCGCGCCATTTCCACTGGTGCGATGCATCGTTCCTGACAAGAAAAACCTCCGCTCTTCGTACGAAGCAGCGTCCTACAGGGGCGCTTCCAATTATTGCAAGAAGAATCTTCCCGCCTAAATCCGTCCACGTCAATTGGACGGATTCTCCGGAAAGTTGGACTTTTTGCGAAAGCCCGCCAGCCCGCGCTCGATTCGCCGGATCCATGCCGAGGAGATCGCCACGGCCCTTTCCGCGCGTGACTGGATCGTCTCTCCGGAAAAGCGGCGCCCCTGCAGCCACGCTTTCTTGGTTTGCTCGGGAACCGGCGCCGTGCGAGCGCTCGGGGCACCGCCGGTAGTCCTTGCGGCCCCGAGCGTCGCCTGGCTTCCGGCCGGCTCTGCCACGAACGTCACGCTCGCAGCGGGTGCCTCAGGCTACATGCTTGCCGTCGACGACGAACTGATCGCGCGCATGACCGAAGACAGCGCAGACGCCCTTGCGCTGCGCGCGGTGACGGAGCGTCTGGTGACCGTCTGTCCTGAGAAAGTCAGGCCTTGGAGCGAGCAGTTGATCGCGTCGTTTGGTGCGATCGCGCGCGAGGTGCGCCATCCGCAGCGCGCCTCGCTCGCAATCGTGCGCGTGCACCTCGAGCTCATCTTGCTGTACGTGTGGCGTATCTCGGGGCTACCGGCCGCTCCCACGCGCTTTAGCGCCGTGCGTCACGTTACGGTCGAGCGTTACCAAGAACTGCTCGAGCAGCACTTTCGCGAACACTGGCCGATCTCGCGCTACGCCGAGGCGCTCGAAGTTTCTGAAGATCAGCTTGCGGCAGCGTGCATGCGCGAGCTGCACAAGAGTCCGCTGGCCGTCGTTCATCTCCGGCTGGTCGCAGAAGCGCGGCTGCGTCTCGAACGGAGTGCCGCCCCGGTCGAGCAGATCGCCGAGCGGCTCGGCTTTACGGACAGCGGCTATTTCAGCCGGTTCTTCAAGAAACACGTCGGTCAATCACCCGGGATTTACCGGCACCAGGCGATCGAAGCCCGCCTGCGCGAGGACGCTTCGTTCGCGGCGTGGCCATAGGTTTCAGGCGTCGGCCAAGACGACGGCCGTTTCGGCGCGCGCACCGCAAGCGTTGAGTGCGGCCGCGCAATCGCGCAAGGTGGCACCGGTCGTGATCACGTCGTCGACCAGCACGATCTCCGCGCCGGCGACGAGCTCGGGCGCAAGGCACCGAAAGCGGCCGCGCGCGGCGATTCGTTGCACGCGCGAGCGACCGCGTTGCGCGTCGCCTGCGATATGAGCGAGCGCAAGCAGGACCGGTCGTTCCGAGCCCGCGCCGATGGCCCGCGCGAGGCGCTCGCACTGATCGAAACCGCGCTCGCGGCGACGCTTCGCTAACGTCGGCACCGGCACGAGCACGGCGCGCTCTGGAAGGAAGGCGCCAACGCGCGTCGCGAGCACCGCGGCGAGCGCCGCGCCCGCATCACGCCGCCCGCGCTTGTACGCCAGAATGGTGCGGCGCAAGGCGCCGGCATAGCGCCCAACGGAGTAAACGTGCAAGGGACCGGTTGCGAGTTCCCGCACCGGACCGTGGCGCGGCACGCACGTTTCGCAGAGCGCTTCTCCCGGACGGCCGCAGCCGATGCAGGCGAGGGGAAACAGTGCTTCGAGCAGCGCGCTGAGGATCACGCGCGCTCTCTCGCGACTCGGCTGATTGCCGGCTAGTGCGCATGCTTGCCGCGAAGGGTCAGCGTCGTGTCGTCCGGCGCGAGGCCGGTGGCCGCATCCGGAACGGAAACGAGAGTTGGCCTCGTATCAAAACCGACCGGCGGTTCCGGCGTCGCGATCACCTGTGGCCGCCTGATGCGCGCTCGACTCGGTGACGCGTGGACCGGTGCCGGCACTTGGGCAACGCGCTCGACTGCGCTCGTGGTGATCGGCCGGCGAGGTGGCACCACCGTCGTCGATCGCCGAGGCGCCGGCAAGGTCATTGCTCTCCCGTGCCGCGCCGGCGTCGCTTGGTGACGCTCGACCATCGCCTTCGGGTTCTGAACAACGGCCCTTGCTTGCGGGCGCTGGATCACGACCGCCGCTCGTGGATGCATCAAGGCGGCGATCGGGCCGGGCGTGCGGACGGATAGTCGCTCCGGCTGCTTTTGCCGCGCATTTGCCATCGGCCGGCGAAGCGCGCCGGCGACCCGTCGACGGCGCTCCGGCGCGTGCGACAACGGGGCAATCGCAGCGACCGATGTCGTTCGCGCAGGCGCGGGCAGAGCGTCCATTTCGGCGAGCGGCGCGGAGAGTCGCGAGTAAGCCGCCAGCAAGAAGAGGAGGCCGAGCGAAGCGGCGCCGGCAGTGAGGGCGACCTCGAGGAGGCTCCGCAAGACCCGGCCGACCGGCACCGCTCGTTCCCGCACGCCCGAGTCAGTGCCCACACCGGGTGATTAGTGGACGGCTTCCGCCTCGGGTTCATTGGCAACGATCGCGGCGGCGACGACCGCTTCGGGGGCGACCCGGAAATTGAGGCCGATGATGCTGTCGCTTACGCGCGCACCGTCGCCGATATCGGCACCGTCCCAGACGATCGAGTTTTCGATCGTAGCGCCGGCACCGACGGTCACCCGGTCGCCCAAAACAGACGGGCCGATCAAGCGCGCGCCGTCGGCCAGGTGTACGCCGGAGCCGACGCGCACGTCGCCCTCGATGCGTACGTCGTTGCCGAGCACCGTCTCGGGCGGATAGCCGCGCACGCGCGCGTTTCCGAGCAGCCGCACGCGGCTCTCCAAGACATCGCGGGTGCCGCGCCGGTATTCATCGGGCGTACCGATGTCGCGCCAGTACGCGCCCGCCATTTGCAGGCCGTAAAAAGCAGCCTGGTCACGTTGCAAATCCGGAAAGACGTTCTTACCGAAATCCCAAAACTGGCCGGCCGGGATGCGCTCGAGAATCGCCGGTTCGAAAACGTAGATTCCCGTATTGACCAGGTGTGAGCGCTCGCTGCCGCGTGCCGGCTTCTCTTGAAAATCGACGATGCGGCCGTCGCTTCCGAGAATCACCACGCCGTAGTGCGTCACGTCATCCGCATGGACCAGCGCAATCGAGGCGAGCGCGCCGCGCCTGCGATGAAAGGAGAGGAGCGTATCGAGATTCATGTCGGTCAGCTCATCACAGCCGATCACGACGAAGGTATCGTCGCCGAGAAACTCTTCGACCTGTTTGACCGCGCCGGCGCTGCCCAACAGCTTGTCTTCGTGCAGATAATGGAGTTTGACGCCGTACTTCGAGCCGTCCCCGAACGCTTCGATGATCTGGTCAGCGAGATAGTGGACGTTGATCGCGATCTCTTCGATGCCGAACGAGCGCAAGTAACGCATCAGATGGCCGCTATTCGGTTCGCCCGCAATCGGCACGAGGGGCTTGGGCACTTGCTTCGTCAACGGGTAGAGCCGCGTGCTGAGCCCACCGGCCAAAATCATCGCTTTCACGAAAACCTCCGAGTCGATCGGGCGCTAGCGCGTTCGCAGAGCGCGAGCCAAACGAATTGCGGCAATGCGAGTTGACGCCGCCATCGACGCGGCTCACGAACGAGACGGTACAACCACTCGAGGTTGAGCTTCTGCCAAAGCTGCGGCGCTCGCTCCACGTTACCGGCAAGGACGTCGAACGAACCGCCCACTCCGATTCCGACGGCGCACCCCGTCTCCTTCAACCATTCGTTGATCCAAAGTTCCTGACGCGGCGAACCGAGCCCAACAAAAAGAACCTTCGCTCCGCTTCGTGCAATCACGGCGGCAACTACCGCATCTTCTGCGGCGCTAAAGTATCCGTCGCGAGCTCCCGCCACCAGCAAATCCGGATAGCGCGCGCGCAACGTCTGCGCGGCGCGCTCGGCTGTATCGCCTTTTGCACCAAGGAAGAAGACGGGAATGCCCTCGCGCGCAAGCGCTGCGCAGAGTGGGTCGAGCAGTTCGACGCCCGCTACGCGCTCGCCGATTGCGGTGCCGTGCAGTCGCGCTGCGTACATGACGCCGACGGTGTCACAGAGCGAGAGGGCGCTCTTGTTGATCGCGTCGCGAAAGCGCGCATCGGTTCGAGCGCGCACAACCATCTCGGTTCCGAGCGTCACGACGAGTGCATGGCCGTCCTCACGCGCCAACTCGACGATTCGGCGCACGGCATCGCCGCTGCCAAGCACGTCGACCCGGCAGCCAAGAATGCTCACGTGCTCCACGCGTTCAGCCGGTGGCGACGGCGGCCGGAACGCGCGCGCGATACCGCTCCAGCAGCGGCCCCAAGCGAGCTGCGACGTCGTCCGGCATCGTTCCGAGCGGCGGGCGGCAGGGACCAAGTGCGAAACCGAGTTCGTTCATCGCCCACTTCACCGGTATCGGGCTCGAGGTCGCGAACAGCGCTGCGAAGAGCGGCCCGAGTGACTGATGGATGTGGGCCGCGCGCGCCACCTCACCGCCGCGATACGCATCGATCATCTCGCGCAGTTCGCGGGCGCAGACGTGCGCGGCGACGCTGATCAGCCCATCGCCGCCGATCGCGAGCGACGGCAAGAGCAAGTGATCGTCACCGGACCAGAACCCGAAGCCGGCGGGACGGCTACGCAGAATCTCGGTGAATTGGGCGAAGTCGCCGCTCGATTCTTTGACGCCGGCCACGTTCGGATGCCGGCTTGCAAGCTCGAGCAAGGTTGCCGGCAACATATTGATGCCGGTGCGATGCGGGATGTTGTAGATGATGACCGGTAGCGACGTGCTCTCGGCAATCAGGCCGAAGTGGGTCAGCATCCCGCCTTGTGTCGGCTTGCTGTAGTAGGGAACGACGGCCAATATGGCATCGACGCCCGCGGCCTCAGCCCGCTTGGTCATCTCGATCGAGTGGCGCGTGTTGTTGCTGCCCGTACCCGCGACGATCACCGCTCGTTCACCGACGGCCTTCTTCGTGGCCTCGAACATGGCTATCGTTTCCTCGTCGCCGAGCGACGGCGATTCGCCGGTCGTGCCGCACACGACCAACCCGTCGTTTCCCTGATCGACCAGAAATTGTGCGAGGCGCGCCGCTTCGCGCAGATCGACGCGATCGCTTGCGTCGAACGGCGTAAGCATCGCCGTAAGGAGCGGGCCGATCCTCGGGGCACGTGGGGCTGCGCTCATCGTGTTGCTCCCGCGATCATTTCGCGTGGGGTCGCGCCTTGACCGCGACCCAAGCGGAAGTAGTCGTGGACCGACTGTTCGGCGCGCGCGACGTCTTCCTCCGGCACGAGCACCGAGATCGTGATGTTCGAGTCGGTCGAATGGATGATGTCGATTTTCGGTACGGCTCCGGCCAGCGCTTGGACAACCCGGTACATGACGCCCGACGTGCCGCGCATGCCCGCGCCGACGATCGAGAGCTTCGCGCAGTGGGCGCGCACGCGGATCGCCATGTTGAGGCCGGCCAATTCCGAACGCACCGTCTCGAGTTTCTCGCTATCGACGATGAAGAAAATTCCCGCATTGTTGACGTTGATCATGTCGACCGAAACGTCGCGCTCGGAAAGGCGCCGGAACAGCTCGAGCTCGAGTTCACGGCGCGCATCCAGATCGTCAATTTCGCCCTGGATAACGCGCACGAAGACGACGTCGCGCAGCGAGGTGATGCCGGTAACGGGCCGCAACGCGTCCGGTTGATGTCCTTCGTCGATCGTCGTGCCGACGTTCGAACGCAGGCCCTTCACCAAATAGGGCGTCGAGCTGACCCGCGCGAGTTCGGCGGCCTTAGCATGCATGACTTTCGCACCGTCGGCCGCAAGTTCGACCATCTCGGCGTAGTTGACGCGATCGATCGTATGCGCTCCGGCGATACGGCGCGGATCCCCGGTCATGACGCCGCTGACGTCGGTGAAGATTTCGACCCAAGCGGAGCCGAGCGCATCTCCCAGTGCGATCGCGCTTAAATCGCTGCCGCCACGCCCAAGCGTCGTCAAGGCGCCGCCCTCGGTCACGCCCTGAAAACCGGTGATCACCGGAATGATGCCGCGCTCGAGCAGCGCGACGATATTGCCCGGTTCGACGCGCAAGATCTTTGCGTCCCCAAAGGCATCGTCGGTTATGACGCCGGCCTGGCCGCCCGTCATGGCTTGCGCTTCCGCACCCAAGTACGTGAGCAGTTCGGCGAACACCGCGCAGGCGATCGTTTCGCCGCAAGAGAGCAGCAAATCTCGATTGGGACCGTTGCGCGCCGGCCCGAGAAAGGCGAGCAGCGAGTCGGTTGCGTATGGCTCGGGCGCGCGCCCGAGCGCGGAACACACGACGACCGGCAGCGCGCCGCGTTGGCGCGCCTCGAGCACGCGCGAAGCTGCGGTCTCACGCAACTCGAGCGTCGCAAGCGAGCTTCCACCGAATTTTTGCACGATCGTTTTCATGGTGTGGCCACCGGTTCGCGGCCGACGTAACCCCGCTCGAGCAAGAGTTCGAGGATCTGCACGGCGTTGGTGGCCGCGCCTTTACGAACCTGATCGCCGACCGCCCACAATTGAAAGTGCCGCTTCGAGCCGGATTCCGAACGTAAGCGCGCAACGTGGACGAGGTCCTGGCCTTCGACGTCGCGCGGCGTCACGATGCCGGCCGGATGGTAGACGACCCCCGCTGCGCTCGCAAGCGCATGCCCGAGCTCTTCGACCGACGTGTCGCGCTCCGTTTCGACGAAGACCGCTTCGCTGTGCGCATAGCGCACCGGAACGCGCACGGCGGTGGCCGCCACGTGCAGATTGGGCAGATCCAGCATCTTGCGTGTTTCCGCCGCGACCTTCTTCTCTTCGCCGCTATCGCCGTTCTCGTCGAGCGACGAGCCCACGAGCGCAACGACGTTGCGGAAAATCGGCGCGGCGAAGGGTGACGAACCCGGGCTTGCACCCGAACCGAACTCGGCGCGCTCCTCGGCGGCCAGCGCCTCCAAGCCGGCGCGGCCGGCGCCGCTCACCGACTGATAGGTCGCGACGCGCACGCTGCGCAAGCCCGCCGTGCGGGCGATCGGCGCAAGCGCGACGCAGAGCACGATCGCCGTGCAGTTCGCTACCGGGAAAATGCGATGTTCGGGCAACGCGTGTTCGGGGTTGACTTCCGGTACGATCAGCGGTACGCCGCTTGCCGCGCGAAAGGTCGCGCTATTGTCGATGACGACCGCGCCGCTCGCGACCGCACGTTCCGCAAGCTCGGCGCTTGCATCGTCGCTCGATGCGAAGAACACCGCATCGAAGCCGGCGCTCAAGCGCTCCGGCGAGGCAGCCAGAATCGGCCAATCGCGCTCGCGCCAGCGCAATGGCTCGCTGCGATCGCGGGACGCGAAGGCACCAAGCTCGTCGACCGCGACCTCGCGCTCGTCGAGCACCCGCAAGATCATCTCTCCGACCACGCCGGTAACGCCGACGACGGCAACCTTCACGCCACTGCCTCTTTCAAAAATGCATCGAGCCCGATGACGAGCCCCCGGCGCTTGCGCACATTGCGAACCGCGAGCAGCACGCCGCTCATGAACGACGCGCGCGAAAGCGAATCGTGCCGAACCGTCAACATCTCGCCGTCGCCGCCGAAGATCACCTCTTGGTGTGCGACCGCGCCGCGCAGACGCAAGCTATGTATCGGAACCTCACCCTTGCCGCGAGCGGTTTCGATCGTCCGGGCGGTCAGTTTGGCCGTGCCGCTTGGTTTGTCGAGCTTGCCGTCGTGATGGGTCTCGACGATTTCGACGGTCGGGAAAAAGCGTGCGGCCTCCTCCGAGAAGCGTATCATCAAAACGGCGCCGATCGCGAAGTTCGGTATGAGCGCCGCTCCGAGACCTTCGTCGTCGCAAAGCGACTGAAAACTCACTTCATCTTCATCGGTCCAGCCGGTCGCGCCGATGACGGGCGAGATGCCGCGCTCGACCGCTTCCCGAGCGACATCGACCGTCGTCGGATAGAGCGTGAAATCCACTACGACCTCAGGCGTACAATCGTCGTACATGTCGGCGACGTCATCGTAGAGACGGCCATGCGCACGCGCGAGGCCAAGCGCTTCCGACAGCGGCTCTCCCGAATGCGCACGATCGAACCCGCCGACCAACTCGAGGTCGTCGGATTCTGCAACCGCGGCGCAGACCTCGCGCCCCATTCGCCCGAGCGCGCCCGCCACCGCGACCTTCATTCCCATGATCGTTCCGCCTGTGGCTAGGCTAGGCAATGACCTTTTCGAGCGGCGCGTATTTGAGCATGACCATCTTCTCACCGACGTTCGGGAACATGATGGTCAACAGACCATCGCCGCCCGCTCCGGCAACCGCCGAGACGAGGCCTTCGCCCCATTTCGGATGACGAACGCGATCGCCGACCTGCAGATCGAGCCCGACGCCCGCGCCGGCCGTTTCGTGGATGGCCACTTCGCGCCAGCGCCCGCCCGCCGGACGCGGCATCGGTACGACCGTACCGATCACCTCGACGCTCGGCATCTCGTCGAGAAAACGCGACTTTGGATGGGCGAACGTATTGCCGAACAGCGTGCGGCGCATCGCATAGGAAAGGAAAAGCCGATCCATCGCCCGCGTCAGGCCGACGTAGGCTAGGCGCCGTTCCTCTTCGAGCTCGGTCAGATCGGTCAGCGCGCGGTTGTGTGGGAAGACGCCTTCTTCCAGGCCGGTCAAGAACACGACCGGGAACTCGAGTCCCTTGGCGGCGTGCAGCGTCATCAGCGTGACGAACGATGTGTTGGGATCGAGCGTGTCGAGATCGCTGACGAGCGCAATGTTCGCCAGGAAATCGTCGAGCGAACCCGCGTTCTCCTGACCCTCGAACTCCTTGGCGACGCCGATCAGCTCTTGCAGATTCTCAAGACGGCTGCGCGCTTCGGAGGTATCTTCGCCTTGCAGCTCGCGGATGTAACCGGACTCTTCCATCACGGCGACCAGCAAATCGCTGATCGAAAGATCGCCCGCCCGTTCACGGAGCGACGTGATCAACTCGGCGAAGCGCTCGAGTTCTTTCTGCTTCTTCGGCACCGCGCGGCGCAGCATTTCCTTGTCGAACACCGTTTGCCCGACCGATACGCCGGCCGCGGTCGCAGCATCGACGAGGCTCGCGAGCGTCTGCTGGCCGATCGAACGGCGCGGCACGTTGACGATGCGCCGGAAGGCGACCGCATCCGAGGGATTCACGATGTAGCGCAGGTACGCCATCATGTCCTTGATCTCGGAACGTGCGTAAAATCCGACGCCGCCGACGACGCGGTAAGGGATGCCTTCGCCGAGGAAACCTTCCTCGAAGACGCGCGACTGTGCGTTCGTGCGGTAGATGACCAGGAAGTCGCGATAGGCCGCACCCTCGCGCACGAGTTCTTTGATCTTCTCGATCGCGTAACGAGCTTCGGCCCGTTCGGTTTCCGCACCGTAAACCGTGACCGGTTCGCCGGCCGCGCGGCTCGTGAAGAGCTTCTTCTCAGAGCGCGTCTTGTTTTGGGAAACCAGCTCGTTTGCGACGGTGAGGATCGTCTGCGTCGAGCGGTAGTTCTCCTCGAGCTTGAAGACCTTCGCTCCCGGGAAGTCTTTCTCGAAGCGCAAGATGTTCTGATAGTCGCTGCCGCGCCATGAATAGATCGACTGATCGTCGTCGCCGACGACCGTCAAGTTCTTGTGCTCGCCGGCCAGAATCGCGCACAGGCGATACTGGGCGAAATTGACGTCCTGATACTCGTCGACCAGGATGTAGCGGAACTTATTCTGATAGCGGGTGCGAACGTCGACGTCTTCTTCCAGCAGTTCGATCGTTTTCGCGATCAGATCGTCGAAATCGAGACCGTTCGATTCGCGCAACCGGCGATCGTACTCGCGATAGACCTGAGCGATACGCTCACCGAAGAACGAGGTGTTCTTCGCTTCGTACTGATCGGCGCTCAGCAGCGCGTTCTTCGCTTTGCTGATCTCGTCGAGTGCGGCTCCCGGGGAAATTTGCCGCTCGTCGAAATCGAGATCGTGCAGTACGTCACGCACGATCGAACGCTGATCGGTGTCGTCCATGATCGCGAAGTTCGAAGCGATGCCGATCTTCTTGCCGTCGCGGCGCAGAATGCGCACGCAGGTCGAATGAAAGGTGCCGACCCACAGATCCTTGGCGACCGCGCCGACCATCTTTTCGAGGCGGGCTTTCATCTCACCGGCGGCCTTGTTCGTGAAGGTCACGGCGAGGATGCGGTCCGGAAAGACGTTCTTTTCGTTCAGCAGGTATGCGATGCGGTGGGTGAGGACTCGGGTCTTGCCGCTCCCGGCGCCGGCGAAGATGAGAACGGGTCCGTCGGTATGGCTGACAGCATCGCGCTGGACGTCACTAAGAACATCGGATTGGACAATCATCACTCACAGTTATTCGCCATCGGGCCGCCCTGCGCCTCGGAAGTGGACTACCGTACCAGCCGGATCACTTCCGACGGCTCGCGCGCCAGGGCAAAGGCGCTGGCGAGATACGCAAGCGTCGATTCAGCCCCCATGTTGCGATTGACTCCGATTTCGTCAAGCCCGTCGTAGCAGCCGCCGGCCGAGGCCATGACCGCGTCGCGGCTGTTGCGGCCGTAGAACCATTCCAGTCCGCATTCGGCCAGGCGCCGGTACCGGCCGTCGCCGGTGGCTGCGAGCGCGGCCTGCGCCAGGTCGACAAAAGCCGCAGCTTCAAGCGGTTGCTGCGCGTAGCGCGCGCGGCGCTTACCGCGGACGTACCAGCCCGCGTTTCCGATTGGAACCAGCGTCCCATTTTCAACCACGACCGACTCGTAGAACGAACACGTTCGCAGCCCGAGTTCGACGAACGGCCGATGCTCCAGCACCATACCGATCCGCAGCAGCGCCTCGGGCAGTCGCGCGTTATCGTACGTCAGTTCGCCTTCGAACCAATCCCAATCCCGGCCGTGCGCCGCCTCATGGCGCGCGACAAAATCGTTGCCGATGGAGCGAAGGGTCGCTTCCAGCACCGGATCGTGCCGTTGCGCGGCTTCGTAGGCGTGGACGAGACCGAGCGCCGCGTACGCGCGCGAGCGAGCGAAATCGAAGGCGAGCACGTGGGGCACGGCCCGTTCGAGGAGCTTGCGGCAGATGTGCCGCCAGCTGTCGCGGGCGGCGTGACGCGTTCCGTAACCGAGGGCCCAAATCGCGCGCCCGTTGCTATCGGCCGAACCAGCCTCATCGAGCCAACGGCGCTCGTAGCTCATGAAGTTGTGGAAGCGCCCGTCGGGCAGCTGCGCGTGGATCAGGAAGGCGAGGTAGATGCGGCCCAGCCGGTTCGCGGTGTCGAGCATCGGTTCGTAGCGCTGCGCGGCGAGCGCAACCATGAATGCGCGCGCGACGTCGTCGGTGCAGTAGCCTTCCCAGCGGTTCGGAACGTCGTACGAAGCGTGTTGCGCGATGCCGACGTCATCGGTCAGTGCAGCGATGTGCTCGAGGGACGGCGGGCGCCACACTAGAGCGACACTACGCCGGCCGGACCAGTCGCGCGGCCCCGCCGCTGCGGTGTGGTAAGACCAGGTCGAACACGCTGCCGTACCCGCGCGCAACGTGTGGCCAGGTCATTTGGCGGCCGAACCGGTACGCGCGCCGCTCGGTCGCGCGTCGCAAAAGCGGATCGTCGAGCAGCTGATTGGCGGCCTCAGCCAGCGCCCCCGGGTCGCGGAAAGGCACGAGAAAGCCGCGGTGATCGGCGAGCAATTCTTCGGCGTAGAGGTACGGTGTCGAGACGATCGCCTTGCCGAGCCCGATCGCGTACGCGAGCGTTCCGCTAACGATCTGCACCGGATTGAGATACGGCGTCAAGTAGATGTCGGTTGCGCCGAGGTAGTTGATCAACTCGTCGAATTCAAGATACTTGTCGATCAGCTTCACGTTGCCGCCGAGATCGTAGGCCTCAACGAGCGCCTTGAGTTCCTTGCGGTATGATTCGCCTTCGTTGCGGCGCACGCCGGGATGCGTCTCGCCGAGGATCAGGTACAGGGCTTCGGGGTGCCGCTTTACGACCGAGCGCATCGCTTCGATACCGTACTCGAGGCCCTTGCCGCGGCTGATCAAACCGAACGTTGAAATCACCATGCGTCCCGTTAGGCCGAAGGTCGCTTTCAACGGTTCGCTCGAGCGGAACTCGACGTCGGGAACACCGTGATGGATCACGTGCAATTTGCTCGGATCGACGCCGTAGCCCGAAATCAAGATCTGCTTGCCCGTTTCCGACAGCACGACGACGGCGTCCGCTCGCTCGCAAATGCGGCGCGCAACCGCGCGGTGCGAGTCGCTCGGATTCGGCAACACGGTGTGCAGCGAGACGACGGCCGGCTTCTCCAGTTCCTCGAGGATGTCGAGGAACCAGCAACCATCGGCACCGCCGAAGAGCCCGTACTCGTGTTGAACGTCGAGCAACTGGGCCGGGTGCGCGTTGATCGAGCGCGCTATGCGCTTGTATGCGGAGCGATCTTCCTGATCAAGCCGCAGGACGACGCGTTCGCGGTAGACCCGGCCGTGGGCGCCCGGCTCGTCGAGTGCGACCACTTCGCTGCGCGTGCCGAAGGCCTGGTCGAAACTGTCAACGACGTCTTTTGTAAACGTCGCGATCCCGCACTCCCGGGGCGGAAACGACCCAAGAAAAAGTGGACGCGGCGGCGACGGACGAACGGCGAGGGGCGCACGAAGCTGCTGCACAGGTTAACCTCAGTTTTCGCAGGTTCAGGCTTTACCCGCGAACTTATGCCGGTAAACGCAGCGTACGGGGGGACCTTATCCTTTCGCCGTCGGGACCGTTTCCGCATTTATCGCCGTCACGCGCGCTTGGGGCTCGAGGATCGCACCAGGTACGATTTCGGCGTCGTGACCGATGACGGCGCCGAGCGAAACGATCGCGCCTCGACCGATTCGCACGTTGCTTGCGAGGATCGCGTCGACGACTTGCGCGTCGTCGGCAATTTGGACGCCATCCCACAGGACGGCGTCGCGCACGAGCGCGTGCGCGCCGATCGTACTGCCGCTTCCGATGACGGCGAACGGGCCCACGATTGCGCTCGAGTCGATCGTCACGTCTGCGCCGATAAACACCGGCGGGTTTACGTTTGGGGGATGTTCGCTCGCTGCGGTTTGCCAGAGTTGCCCGGGTTCGGCTTCCAAGTCGCTTGCGACGAGCGGCAGTTGGCCGGCGAGGATGTCGTGGTGCGCTTTGAGATATTGTTCGGGGCGGCCGACGTCGAGCCAGTAGTCGTTCGTGACGAACGAGTAAAGGCGTTCGCCCGCGCCGAGTATCTTCGGGAACGTTTCGCGTTCGATCGAAACGCTGCGGCCGTCCGGGATCTCATCGAGGATCCGGCGTTCGAGGATGTAGGTGCCCGCGTTGATTTCGTCGGTTGGCGCGTCCTCGCGCTTCGGTTTCTCGATGAATGCGGACACGCGGCCGTCGGCGTCGCGCACGACGCAACCAAAGGCCGACGGGTCCTCGACCTTGAGCGCATGGATCGTGCCGAGGCCGCCTTTGCTTTTATGGAAGGTGTACATCGCCGCGAGGTCAAGGGTGGTCAGGACGTCGCCGTTGAGGACGAAGAACGTTCCCTTGATATGGCCGGCAACGTTGCGCAACGCGCCCGCGGTGCCGAGCGGTACCGCCTCGACGACGTAGGTGACGCTCATGCCGATGCGGGAGCCGTCGCCGAAGTGGTCTTCGATCGCTTGCGGCAGGTAGCCGGACGCAAGGATGACGTCGCGCACGCCGGCCGTCCGCAGCCGCCCCATCGTGCGCTCGAGGAACGGAATCCCGAACAGCGGGACCATCGGTTTCGGGGTGCCGTAGGTGAGCGGCCGCAACCGCGTGCCTTCTCCGCCGACGAGAATGACAGCTTGTAATGAAGTCTCCAAGTTGAGGAGCGCGTTCGCCTTGGTAGTGCCTCCGCCTGTCGCATTTAGACGCGAGGATGCGGGCGCTTTTTCGCCTGGTTAACGAGGGTTTGGGCACCGAGCTATCGAACGTATGTTCGATGGGGAAGATGATTTACGACTGGCCCGCCGTCCAGTCGTTCTACGACGAGGGCCACTCGGTGGCGGAGTGGATCCTGCGCTTCGGCTTCGGAGTTGGGACCTGGGCGAAGGCCGTCGCGGCAGGCCGGCTCAAGGTTCGGGTAGTCGACGCGCGCAGAAGTTCACGCTTTCGAGGCCAGTGCACGTACGACTGGAAGCAGATCCAGGCGTTCTACGACGAAGGTCACTCGTTCGTCGACTGCCGCGAACGGTTCGGCTTTTCCCCGGCCGCGTGGTTCAAGGGGGTAGAGCACGGATGGCTCCGGACACGGCCGCGCAAGTGGTCCGTGGAGATGGTTTTGGCGAAGTCAAAGAGCCGTTTGACGATCAAACGGACACTGCTCGGAGCCGGCGTGCTCGAAAACCGCTGCGAGGCATGCGGGTTAACGCACTGGAGGGGTCGACCTATCTCCATCCAAATCGACCACCGGAACGGCGCCCGCGACGATCATCGACTTGAAAATCTTCGGATGCTCTGCCCCAACTGTCACAGTCAGACGGAGACCTTCGCCGCCCGAAACGTTCAACGCAAAAACCGATCCCGGGTCGTCTAACGGTAAGACGCAGGCCTCTGAAGTCTGTTATTGGAGTTCGAATCTCTGCCCGGGAGCCAAGCGGCCCTATCGTCTAGAGGCCTAGGACGCCGCCCTCTCACGGCGGTAACACGGGTTCGAATCCCGTTGGGGCTAAATCTTAAAACATCCTCAGGACGAATGCTTTCAGCCAACCTATCTTCGGCCGCGCGAACGTCCAAGAACGACCCGACGTCGCTCAAATCGTCGCGTAGGACGGCGTCCAGGCGCACCGTATCCCCGACCATCCGTTTGCGTGCGCGTTCCTCGCCGGCTACCTTGGCATGTCGCACCCGGACGCCGGCTAGCATCGCCTCCGCCTCTTCCCGCTCCATCGCTCGTGCGGCTTTGCGAGCCGCGTCCAGCACGTCACGCTGCTTTAGCCGCAGCTCGCCGATCCCGACGTCTCGAAGGATGACGGTGCCCTCCTCGTCCTGTTGGAGTTCACATCCGTACCGGGCCGCGACCGTGTGCATCTCCGCCCACGTCGGCTTAACACCCCGCTCCCGCAACGCATCGAGCGACTGCGAGAACCGCGGTCCGACGACAGCGTCCCCATAGCGCTCGAAGGTCTGGTCGCGGGTGACGTAGCCTGCGAACGACTTCCGCTCGAGTTGCACGAGACGGTCGGCTTCACGCTCCGCTCGCCACGACGCAAGTTCTTTCGTCGTGGCCAGCTCGATGCGTTCGGTCGGGAGATCCCGGTCACGGAGCACGTAGAGTCCGCGGTCGTTCTCCAACCGATGCACCTGCTCTACCTCGCGCTCGGCACGGGCCATGCGGCCATGCAGCTGCGTCCGGTCGTACGCGAGGTACGTGCGCGGATCGACACTGCCCACGGCGACGTGAACGTGCAGATTGCCGTCCAGCACTTCTCCCGTCTCCGGATGACGGACGATGGTGTCGCGGTGGACGACGGCGACCGAGCGATGATGCGCCAGTCCCATGCGCTCCATCACCTCGCCGACATATTGATGAACATGCTCCTCGCTGAGTTTGCCGGACTCGATGGTGTTGAACGACCAGACGAAATGCATTGCTCCGGACTTGACGCCCAGGTTCGCCGATGCGTCGCTGTCCATCTCGAGCGCCGCCGTCTCGAAGGAAGCACAGTTCCGGACGAGCACGGACGAGGGGCGGGTTCCGCCACCGGCGGTCGGCGACCAAATCTCTCCGACTCCGCGATCAGCACGTTCGTTCGCCTCGGCGTACACGCTCTCCAGCGCATCACGTATCTCTCCCCGGCTCGCGCCCTTCTCGACGACCGCGTAACCCACGACATATTCGACCAACGATTTCGCGCTCGATCCCGACGACGGAGGGCGGCAATGCTTACCTACGATTTTACGTGCCCTCCCATTCGTTCCGCTCCCGGTCGAAGCGCCCGACCTCAGCATCATGGTCAGACTTGAGCGAGCGGAGG
>Ga0302326_10001119_pt1 | contig 69837 bp, 69 predicted proteins | sample Palsa_T0_3_FD_202264 | JGI IMG/M metagenome (GOLD analysis project Ga0302326, IMG submission 202264) | Peat permafrost microbial communities from Stordalen Mire near Abisko, Sweden - Palsa_T0_3 | ecosystem: Environmental > Terrestrial > Soil > Palsa > Peat permafrost | place: Sweden: Abisko... | reverse complement strand
GATCCACATCGCTCAGCGTCTTGCGAATCTGCGGCTCCAATTGCTCCAGGCTGCCATGGATCTCGAGCACCGCGTCGCCAGCCATGTGAGTGAGATCATCTACCCACTGCATCATGGCATCCGGGTAATGGACCCGCTGCGCCAGCGGCACAAAGAAGAGTGGCCGCGGCCCGTCTGTGTCTGTGTTTGCCGGATCTGAATACTTCGCCTTCGCCACCACTCCGACAATTTTGTACGTGCTGCCGTACTGCGGCAGGTCCAACCCGAAGAACTGCCCTACAGGATCTTCGCCGGGCTTGAAGAACCGCTTCACAAACGTTTCGTCCACAACCGCCACTTTCTGCGCCGAGGCCGTGTCATCCTCGCTCAAGGATCGCCCACGAAGAATGCGCTGTCCCAGTGTTTCGAGGTAGCCCGCGCTGACATGATCCCATGACGACCCTACAGGCTCGTTCATGTTCGGCATTCCGTGGCCCTGCCGGATCACGATTTCGCCCCAGTTGCCATTCAGCGGCGTGAAGAGCGCCAGCGCCGCGCGTTGAACGCCGGGAATCGCCTGCAGCCGGTACTGGAGTTCGCGATATTCCGCATCCAGTTTCGCTTGCGGATACGAGGCAAACGGCGCGTTGATGCTCAGGGTCACGCGATGATCCAACACGTAGCCGAAGTCTTGATGCTGCAGATTGATCAAGCTTCGCGTCAGCAGGCCGGCGCCCACCAGCAGCACGACCGACAACGTGGCCTGCACGATGACCAGCGACTTCTGCGACCAGGATGCATGATCCTTGGTGCTGCGATTGGCTCCGCGGAGCGCCTCGGCCGGATCGGCGCGAGTCGCCAGCCATGCCGGGGCCATGCCAAACAGTACTCCGGTCAGCAGAGACAGAAGAAAGGCAAACCCCAGCACCGGCAATGACGGCCTGGCGGAGATGGGCACATAGTGCGCGTGGCGGAAAGCGATGGCCACGACCATCTTTACCCCCGCGAAGGCTACGGTAAGCCCGGCCAGGCCGCCCAGCACCGCCAGCAGCAGACTTTCGGTGAGCGCCTGCCGGATCAGCCGTTTACGCGATGCGCCCAGCGCGAGCCGCACTGCGCTTTGTGACCGCCGCGCCGCGCCCCGAGCCAGCAGCAGGTTGGCTATGTTGGCGCACGCAATGAGCAGGACCAGCAGGCACACCGTCAGCAGGATGTGAAGACTGTCGGCGTAATCGCTCTTCATCTCGCCCACGCCAATGGCCGCGGACACGATGCCGATCTGTTGCTTGCTCAGCGTCGCTTTCAGGTCGCCTAACCACTCCGCAGGCATGCCGCTGTCACTGACCAGCCAATGGCGGAGCAGCGCCGTCAACCGCGGCGCAACCGGCGCCAGCGCGGCGCCAGGCTTCACCCGGCCAATCACGCGCAGCCACGCGGAAGAGCTCCGGCGCAGCAGGGCATTGCCGGCAACCAGCACCGGCTCCTGATGCAGCGGTACCCACAAGTCGGGCGGATCGCTGCGCAGCGTCTCGCCAAAAAATCCCCGCGGTCCGATCCCTACGATGGTGATCGGACGCCCATTCATAATGAACACCGAGCCCACCACGCCGGGGTCCGATCCGTACTGCTGCTGCCAGGTGCGATAGCTCATCACCGCCGCCGGCGCTGCCCCGTCCTGGTCGTCGGAGGGCACAAGCGTTCGCCCTGCCGAGGCGCCGACGCCGAAGGTAGAAAAGTAATTCCCGCTTACATACTCGCCACGCAGCGGTTTGGCCAGGCGATCCGCCTCAGCGCGGCGCACGCTCAACACCATGCCACCCGCCTGAAATGCGGCCAGCTGTTCGAACTCAGGAGTGTTCTTTTCGATTTGCTGATAGAAGGCATAGGAGAACATGCCCCAATGGTCCTGTGGTCCGCCCTCAATGCAGCAGTCGTCACCCGTGCCGATGCGATAGAGGCTGCCCGGATCGTTCACAGGCAGGGTCTGCAGCATGACCGTATTGATGAGCGAAAAAATGGCGGTGGTTGCGCCAATGCCAATCGCCAGCGTCAGCAAAGCAGTCAACGTAAATACAGGCGACAGCCGCAGCTGGCGCAGAGCGTACATAAGGTCCTGGCGAACGGTTTGGATGTTGTGCCTCTCTTCCCGGAGCTCGCGGACTTGCTTCCCTCTTTTTTAGTACGCTCCACCGGCGGCGATAGTTCCCGCTTCTGATGGCGCCATACTTCTTTACTTCTGATAAAATGTAAAGAAGCGAGGACTTCCAGTGGAAGCAAAACTCAGTAGCAAAGGGCAAGCGACTATCCCCAAGCCGGTACGCGATCGCCTGCAAATAAAACCGGGGGACCGGTTCAAGTTCTTTTTCCACCCTGACGGTGTGATCATTCTGCCCAAGATTCCGACTGCTCGACTGAAAGGAATGATTCCGAAACCGCCCAAGCCGATATCCCTTGAAAAAATTGATCGCGCGATTGAATCAGGCGCAACCCAGAGATTCCGGCGCAAAAAATGATGGGTCTCGATACGAATGTCCTTCTACGCTATCTTGCGCAGGACGATCCGAAGCAGTCTCCCCGTGCAACGGAAATCGTCGAGCGGCGCTTGACGGAACAGGAACCCGGTTTTGTAAGCCTGGTGACTATCCTTGAAGTTGTCTGGGTTCTCAAGAGCCTTTTCAAGCGGTCCCGGCAGCAAATTGCGAGCGACGTCGAAATGCTATTAGCGGCTGATACGCTTGAGGTCCAGAACGAGCAAGAGGTTTATCTAGCCGTTGTTTGTCTGCGAAACGGGGTTGCAACATTTGAAGACGCTCTGATCGGCTCGCTGAGCACCTGGAGAGGATGTTCGGTAACCTTGACCTTTGATGAAGATGCCGCAAAACGGCTACACGGCTTTCAACTGATCTGATCGCTCCATGGCGGCGCAAGGCGGTCAAGATGAAATTTTCCCCGGACCGGGCTTTTCGGTTCTTTGGTGGCCGGGCCTCCACTGGACTGCTCTTCTCGTCCGGTGCTATCGTTCCTTCGGCGTTAAAAGGCGGCAAATGCCGTTCGCGCCGGAGGTTTTTTGCATGGCAACTATCCCCGTTGACTCACGTGTCAATTCCAAAACCGCGGAGTTTTTCTCCCGCCAACACCGCATGCTGATCGATGGACGCTTCGTTCTCGCCGCATCCGGAAAAACCTTCCCGGTCTACAACCCGGCCACCGGAGAAGTGGTCGCTCAAGTGCCGGAAGCCGAAGCAGAAGATGTAAACCGCGCCGTCACGGCTGCTCGCCGCGCCTTCGACGAAGGGCCCTGGAGCAAGATGTCGACCTCCCAACGCGGGCAGCTGATCTGGAAAGTAGCCGACCTGCTGGAAGCGAACCTGGAAGAATTCGCAGAGATTGAGGCGCTCGACAACGGGAAGCCGCTTTCCGTCGCCCGGGTCGCCGATCTTCCGTTGGCCATTGACATGTTCCGTTACATGGCAGGTTGGGCAACCAAGATTTCCGGCAAGACACTCAACTTCTCTACCCCCGGCGCATTCCATTCCTATACGATGCGTGAGCCCATCGGTGTGGTAGGGCAAATCATTCCCTGGAATTTCCCCTTGCTCATGGCAGTGTGGAAGCTTGCCCCAGCGCTCGCGAGCGGCTGTTGCGTAGTGCTCAAGGTTGCCGAGCAAACACCCATGACGGCACTCCGGCTGGCTGAGCTTTTCGATCAGGCAGGCTTCCCTGCCGGCGTGGTCAACATCCTTACCGGCTACGGCGAAGGCGCCGGCGCACCTCTGGCCGCGCACCCGGGGGTCGACAAAATAGCCTTTACCGGCTCCACCGAGGTTGGCAAGCTGATCGTGAAGGCTTCGGCCGGCAACCTGAAAAAAGTAAGCCTCGAACTCGGCGGTAAGAGCCCGGCCATCATCTTCCCCGATGCCGATCTCGAACGCGCCATCCCGGGCACGGCCAGCGCTATCTTCTTTAACCAGGGACAATGCTGCTGCGCCGGCTCACGGCTATTCATCCACGAAAGCGTCTATGACAAGGTCCTGCAAGGGGTAAGCGACATTGCCGGAGGAATCCACATGGGCGCCGGCATCGACCCCAACACCCAGATGGGGCCGCTGGTGAGCGAAGAGCAGTTCGACAAAGTCACCGGCTACATCAACTCCGGCGTGAACGAGGGTGCCAAGGTAGCGGCCGGCGGCAAGCGGTTCGGCGACCGTGGCTACTTCGTTCAGCCCACCGTACTGACCAATACCAAACCCAACATGAAAGTGGTCCAGGAAGAGATTTTTGGACCAGTGGTCTGCGCCGAGTCATTCTCCGATGCCGACCTCGATCGCGTGGCACGGGAGGCGAACAACACCAGCTTCGGCCTGGCCGCCAGTGTCTGGACCCGCGATCTAAGCACCGCGCACAAGATGGCGCGGCGCATCAAAGCCGGCACGGTGTGGATCAATTGCCACAACGTCTTCGACGCTTCCCTTCCCTTTGGCGGATATAAAGAGTCCGGCTGGGGTCGTGAAATGGGTGAAGAAGTGCTCAGTAACTATACGGAAATAAAGGCTGTCACCGCAGCGCTTTAGATACACAGCCGTGGTATCCCACCCTTCGCAAAGAGCGCGAAGGATGGGGCACCCGATCATTTTCTTTCAAGAAAGTATCCTCGGGGTTGGATCATCTCCAGCCCCGGGTACAACGCCACAGCCAAAATCTTCATCTTTTTGAGCACCATGCCAAAACAAGAACACCCGGACAGCGATATCCACAAGGGAGCCGTGGAAGAAGAAACCCGCGCCAAGGGCGACGAGCCGAATCTGCAGGGCCAGTTAGGCCACCGCGACGAGGATGAAATGATTAAAGATGCGGATACGGATTTTCCCGAGCCGGGTTCGAGCCCGGAGCATAGCGGGGAGCAGACTGGTTAGCTGATCTTGGTCAGCTGACCCTGGTTGAGTCTTTTCCAGTTCCGCCCATTGTCTTCGCTGAACTCGGTACTAAAGTTCATGACTTTGTCCGAAATGAACTCATCGTTGGTCAGGAACATGATGGTCTTGTCCTGATTCTGCACTTCGGTACCAAAGCTCCAGATATTTCCCTTAACCTGCATCGGGATTTCTCGCGGCGACGCGTCTTTGTCCACGCCGAAGAACTTGTAGGTTTTGCCGGCTTCGTCGTAGGTGTACACAGACAAGCTGTTGCTGACACCGGTAGGGCCGTTCATCAGGTGGTCGCACAGGATAAAACCGTGGTGGGGCGACCAACTACATGTCATTTCAGAGGTTACCGACGCGGCTTCACTGTAAGGAGTGGTCATCACCTGGGTCTGAGATTCCCAGGTACCCACCCAGACGTCCATCTTGGTCAATTCAGGAGCAAACTTTGGAACGGCCAGATGGTCGCTGGCAAGCGCCAAGGTACTAACCGCCACTACAGACAGATAAATACCTCGAAGGAAATTCTTACGCATGCCGTCACCTTGCTCAATTTGGCTAAACGAGCCTGATGATACAACCTTTAGGGGACGGCTGAACAACGAATGTTGCATCAAATTAGTACCCAGTTTCCCTAAATAGCATGGCTCCGCGGTAACTTCGTGTCAAATTTACCTGCGGGCAGCTGCTCTCTGGGACTATTGGTGCCTCTGCATGATCTGGTCCAGCACCTGGCGTGAAGGGCGAACACGCGACTCCGGGAGGGTCGCCAGGGGTTCATCCACCAGGTTCAGCATGTCGGTGAAGCTTGGCTTGGTGGTATCGACGTAGAAAACCCCGGTCAGCACCTCACCCTCCTGGTGCGCCCGCATCAGGGCGGTCACCGCGCCAATGCGGTCCGTCGGGTCGTAGTCTTGGTGAAGCTTGCGCAGCCTCAGGTGCGATCCATCGTGCATTCTTACGTCGTAGGTCGTTCCCGGATCGTAATCGACCGCAATCTCTTCAAAAGAGGGGACGAAACCGACCTCGTTGACCGCCTCTTCATGCTCCTGGATATATTTGTAGCTCTTGGTCGAGCCTTCATGGTCGTTGAAGGTGACGCAGGGCGAGATGACGTCGAGCATCACCGTACCGCGGTGGGCGATGGCCGCCTTGAGCATCGTGAGCAGCTGTTTCTTATCGCCGGAAAATGACCGGCCCACGAAGGTCGCGCCCAGCTCAACCGCCATCACGCAGGTGTCGATGGGCGGCAGATCATTAATAACCCCGGTCTTGAGCGTGGAACCGACGTCGGCGGTGGCCGAGAATTGTCCTTTGGTCAGGCCGTAAACGCCATTGTCTTCAATGATGTAGATCAGCGGAAGGTTGCGCCGCATGACGTGGGCGAACTGCCCGAAACCGATCGATGCCGTGTCTCCGTCGCCGCTGACCCCCAGGCCCATCATGGTGTGGTTGGCCATCAGGGCGCCGGTGGCGACCGAAGGCATACGGCCATGAACGCTATTAAAGCTGTGGGCGCGGTTCATGAAGTAGGCGGGGGTTTTCGAGGAGCAGCCAATCCCGGAGAGCTTCATCACCCGCTCGGGCGCGACCCCCATCTCGTACATGGCGTCGACAATGCGTTCGGAGATGGCGTTGTGTCCGCAGCCGGCACAGAGCGTTGTCTTTCCGCCGCGGTAGTCCAGGACCTGCAGGCCCAGGCGGTTCTTCTTCGGTCCGGGAGCTACGGGTGGGTTGAGAGTGGTGGCCATTAAATTCCTTCCTGAAGGACCAGCTTGTCGGTCACCGTGCGGGCGTCGAGGGGCAGGCCGTCAAAGTGGCGAATGCTTCTCAACCTGGTGATGTTTTCGGCGGGCAGGTCGAGCTTAAGCAAGCTGAGCATCTGTCCATCCCGGTTCTGCTCAATGATGTATACCCTGGCGTGCGCGGCCACAAACGCATGCACTTCCTGTGAAAAAGGAAAGGCGCGCAAACGCAGGTAGTCGGTTTCCAAGCCATATTCCTTTTTCAGCTGATCGCGGCTCTCACGCACCGCAAAATCGGAGCTGCCGAAGGCGATAAGTCCTATCTTGGATTTGCCGGTTTGTACCACTTCGGGCGCGGGGACCATGGTGCGGGCGGTCTGGAACTTCCTATCCAGCCGCTCCATCAGATTCTGGTAGTCGTCGGGCCGTTCGGTATAGAGCGCCTTCTCGTTGTGGCCACTGCCCCGGGTAAAGTAAGCCGCCTTGGGATGGTCGGTTCCGGGCAAGGTGCGGTAAGGGATGGCGTCGCCATCCACATCTTTATAGCGTTCGAATCCGCCCAGCCGCTCCAAATCTTCGGCGGATAGGATCTTGCCCCGGTTCAGAGGCTTCTCCGGATAGACAAACGGCTCTGACATCCAGTTGTTCATCCCGATATCCAGGTCGGAAAGAACAAAGATCGGAGTTTGCAATTGCTCCGCCAGGTCGAAGGCTTCCATGGCGAACTGGTAGCACTCCTGGACCGAGGCGGGCAGCAACATCACGTGCTTGGTGTCGCCATGGGAAAGGTAGGCAATCGACAGCAGGTCGCCCTGCATGGTGCGCGTCGGCATTCCGGTGGAAGGGCCAACCCGCTGGATATCGAAAATGACCCCGGGCAGCTCAGCAAAGTAGCCCAGGCCGGAAAACTCCGCCATGAGAGAAATGCCGGGGCCCGAAGTGGAAGTCATGGAACGCGCGCCAGCCCAGCCGGCGCCCAGCACCATGCCAATGGCGGCGAGTTCGTCTTCCGCCTGCACGATGGCGAAGCTGGCTTTGCCATCTTCTTCCACCCGGTATTTCTTCATGTAATCGATGAGGCTTTCGACCACCGAAGAGGAAGGCGTGATTGGGTACCAGGTAACCACCGTAACCCCGGCAAACATGGCTCCCAACGCCGCCGCCGCGTTACCGTCGATGATGATCTTGCCTTCGGTGGCGTGCATGGGCTCGAGCAGGAAGGGGTCCTGCTTGGTCAAGGACTTGGCGGCAAAGTCAAAGCCGGCTTTCACCGCTGTCCAGTTGAGGTCGGCAGCCTTCTGCTTCTTGGCGAACTGGCGGCGCACGGCCTTCTCGACCGCGGTCAGATCCATGGAAAGCAGCTGCGCCACCACGCCCACATAGATCATGTTGCGCACCAGCTTGCGCAGCTTGGCTTCCGGACAGACGGCGGCGGTCAGCTTGTCGAAGGGAACCGGATAGCAGACCACGTCGTCGCGATACTGCTTGAGGTTCAAGGCTTCGTCGTAGATGGCGGCCCCGCCGGCGGGCAGGGAGAGGATGTCTTCCCGTGCCGTCTCAGCATTCATGGCCACCAGCAGTTCTATTTCTCTCCTGCGGGCAACGTAACCTTGTTTGCTGGCGCGGATGGTGTACCAGGTCGGCAACCCCGCGATGTTGGAAGGGAAAAGGTTCTTTCCGCTGACCGGGATGCCCATCCCGAATATGCTTTTGAGCAGCACCAGGTTGGCAGATTGCGACCCGGACCCGTTGACGGTCGCCACCTGGATGCTGAAGTCATTAATGACCCGCTTGGATGTTGGCGCTTGTAGTGCCGCTGAGCTACCCGCTCCGGGTGCCCCTACGGCAACGTCTCCTGTCGCCATTTGGCCGGATTTCCTTCCCCGATGAATTGAGCGGCACCATCGCCGGCCAGACCCCTGTGGTACTCCGGTCTGGATCAAGAAGGACCCTGATCTCCGCTACCAACATTATAGTTCAGTGATTTTACCGGGCTTTCATGGAGGACGGCCAATGGCTCTAATTTGCCACTAGATGGGGGAATTAGAATGATGGAATGCTGCTGGAAGGCATTTTTGCCGCGGTCACGACGTGTTTCTATCCCGACGGGCGCCCCTACTGGCGCAAGCTCGAAGCAAACATCGAGCGCTACTCGCTGACGGCGATGAGTGGGTTGGTTTTGCTGGGTTCGACCGGCGAGGCGGTGATGCTGAGCGACGAGGAATCGCGCGAAGCACTGCGGGTAGCCCGCGATGCCGCGGCGCCGGAAAAAGTCCTGCTGGCGGGAGTGGGGCGCGAAAGCGTGATCGAGACCCTGCGCCTGGCGGATTTTGCCGCCCAGCTTGCATATGACGCGGTTCTGGTGCGCACCCCTCATTACTATCGCAAGCAAATGCGCAATCGGGAGATGCTGACCTATTATCAGGCGGTCGCCGACCGCTCTCCGTTGCCGGTAGTTCTTTACAGCGTGCCCAGCTGCACTGCTTACGATCTGCCCATTGAGGTCGTCGCCGAGCTGGCGATGCATCCGAACATCATCGGCATGAAGGATTCGAGCGGCAACGCGGAGCGGGTCGCGGAGCTGGTGACGGCCACGCGGCCGGCCCGCAAGCGGACGGTCACGGTCACCCCGGTCTTCGCCGCGGTCACCTCGCGCATGCTCTCTGCGCAGACGGTCAAAGAGGAGATAGCAACCTTCGTAGCGGCGGAGCAGCTCGTTTCCGGCGCGACGGTTTTGGCGGTACCGCCGCCTCGGCGTCCGCTCAAGACGCGTACTCGCGAGGTTGGCTTTCAGCTACTTTGCGGCTCTGCGCAGACGCTTTATCCCTCGCTCGAAGCGGGAGCTACGGGGGGTGTGCTGGCGTTGGCATCCGTTGCCCCGCAGGCCTGCGGTGAGGTCTACACTGCGTGGGCGGAGAAGGATCCGGATCTGGCAGCAGAAAAGCAGCAGCGCATTGTCCGGGCCGGAATCGAGATCGCCGGGAAAATGGGAATACCCGGCATAAAGTACGCGCTTGACCTGAACGGATACTACGGCGGACGCCCCAGGATGCCGTTGCTGCCCCTCACCGGCGAAGAGCAGCGCCTGGTCGAGGAACTGATGGCAGATATTCGTAACTAAAACAGTTTCCATCTTTGGTCGGCTTTACAGGCTGCGGAAACAGTCTCGACTTCCCTCAGGGGACAACTTTACGGGTTGCGCAAAAGCTCTGTTTTGTATCAGGGCACGACTTTATGGGGCCGTAACTGCTTGAAATATTCCCGGGCTTCAGCCCCTGAGGGCTGCTTTTCGAGCTCACACGCCGACTCTAAAATCCCTCAACAAGTTCCTAAACCCCGAACTGCCGCAGATGATGGTCCAGATGCTGATACATCAAGGCCGCCCATTCCACCGGAGTCAGGGGTCCAAAAAAGAAGTGCGGATGCTTCGTGCATATCCCAGGCCCACCGGCTGCAAAGCGGTCGATCGATTCGCGCAGCCGTTGCCTCTCTACCACGAAGTCCCGTTCATCCGTCACCAGCACGCTCTTTTCTGTCGTCGCATTGCGGCGCATTGGCTCACCGTTCACGATCAGCGACTTCTTGGCCAATGGCCCCAGCAGTCGTCCAATCAAGATTCGGGGCGGACATGTCTCTCCCTCCGCCATCCCTATCGCCGCGGAGCAGTGCGCCAGCGCCTGCGCTGGATTCATCTTGCCCCACAGCCGCTGGCTATCAGGCCTCAACTGCGCCATCCGCTCCTTTACTTCTTCCACCCTTGTCGCCTCAAAGAGATTTTTCATGCGGAAAGATTTCCCCTAGTCAATTCCTCACACCCACATGCATCTGAGCACCCGTGGGGTGAAGCTACGTGCGTCCAGTCACCACCGTCTCTGTTTTGTGCTTATCGTCAGGGGCAGTGGTCTAGCCATGCAGTTTTTTTATATTCCCATAATGGAATGTGTGTCAAGAAAAGCGATTGCTATGTCTTCGCAGAAGCATCATGCGTAACTTCTGTGAGCAGCTGCAGCAGAACACTTCGGGCCAGCCTTCTGGACGCTGTTCACGGCAGCCAACCGTTTCGCAGGTTCAAGGATCAGATCGCGAACCTGACCTATGGGAACCCTGGAACCAATTCCGTCGCAGCGCCTTTGCAGAAATAATGCGCCCTTGGTGCCAGCAAAACGGCATAAACCTGCGCGCCGGCGCAAAGCAACCCCGCCAACCAAAGGAACACGCCTGATGCTTGTCTTCTTCGCAGCATCCAAGTAGTTTTGGACCCATGCCACCCAAACCCAGCCAAAAGATTGGCCGCAATGAGCTCTGCCCCTGCGGCAGTGGCATAAAGCACAAGCAATGCTGCCTCAAAAACGACGATGTATGGAGAGGGCAGCACCAAGCATCGGCCCAGTTGGCGCAAAAATTGCAAGCATTCGCTTTTCAACACTTAGCCGCCGAATTGCCGGCCGCGTGGTCGGACTTTAATCAGCAAGAGGCGCCGCCCCCGCTCGAAGACGATCCAAACCAAGCCGAAATATTTATTCCCTATTTTCTTTTCGATTGGGCCCCGAGGCCCGGCTCTCCCAGGCGGCCACCAGGTCGTGGCGTCGTGGCACAAGCCTTTTTGCGGCAAGAGGAAGCGAGCTTACCGCAAACGGAGCGCCTGATTCTGGAGCAAGCGCTGACCCAGCCGCTCAGCTTTTATGAAGTCGTTCGCTCGCGGCCAGGGGAAGGGATGGCATTGCGCGACGTCCTGATCGGCGGAGAGGTAGAGGTCACGGAACGGGCCGCCTCCCGCTTTTTGCGGCCAGGGGATCTGGCCTACGGTCAACTCTGTGAGTTGCCCGGGTGCACCACGCTCGGCCGGCTGGCCCCGCTGTGCATCCCACCCGAAAGAAAGCCTTCGATCGTTGCGTTGCGCACCAGTTTGCGCAAGAAGATTGCCAATCAGAACCGCCCGCTCACCGTGGCCGACCTGATCCTTCATCGCGAGCAGATCCGCACGGTCTATCTGGACGTGCGTGACCGAATGCGCACTCCGCCGACGTTGGCCAACACCGACGGCGATCCCTTTGTGCAGCACACACTGACTTTTCGTACGGGATCGGCGCACGCGGCCTTTGAGGCGTTATCGCCATTGGCGTCGGGCATTTCCAAACAAGAGTTGCTGCAGCGTGCGGAAGTCGGCGCCGATGGCGCCCTGCAGACCGTGGAGATTCCCTGGCTAAAGAAGGGCAATCGCATGCACCAGAGCTGGGAGACGACCCTGCTGGGGACGATCAACATTTCGGGTCGATCCCTGATGGTGGAAGTGAATTCAGAAAAGCGGGCCATCCGGATACGAAAAGAAATTGAGAAGCGGCTTGGCATCCTGGCAACGCACCAGAAGACGGTGACCACCCGCCCCGACTTGACAAACAAGCAAGCACGGCCCGGCCGCCCATCGAGCGCACCCGCTGCCGCATTGCCGCAGGAACTGCAGGCGGAACTGCAGCAACAGGCAGAGGACTGGATTCATCAGAAAGTGCCCGCACTGGGAGGCCGCACCCCGCTCCAGGCGGTCTGTGATCCCGAGGGCCAAGAACTGGTGCTTGCTTTGCTGTTAGGTTGGGAGCGGCAAAACGAAAAAGTCATGGATCCGCATGTCTTTCGGCCCGATATCAAAGCCATCCGCCGCTTGCTGAAACTGCCAAACGAATTTGAGGGCAGCTGAAAAAATACGAGCCTGAATCGTCACAGCCAACGAAGGTTGGTTGGGTGCCTCATTCAAGCCGTCCCTCGGCTTGAATGGGTGATCGCGGCCAAACGCCTTCGCTTACAAGCCCGCTGCTCTTGCCGGCGCGATTCTTTTGGGGGTTATTTCGTCCCCTTGACTAGCGTCTCAACTAACTCGCGGTAACAGTCGCGGCGGCAGGGGCCGCATCAGGCCGTCCCGCAACAAACTCATCAGGCCGTCCCGCAACAAACTTGTCATCCCGACCGGAGCGAAGCGCAGTGGAGGGACCTGCGGTTTCCGCTTCCTGTCGCCGCATTTCCGTCAGGGACTCCGCAACACCGAACCAACGTCAAATTGGCCCGGCTACGACGCCCACCGGTTCCCCGCTCGCATCGAGGGTAATAGCTATCCTGTCGACGCATTGTCTTGATTGGGCGGTGTGGATCCCATCCTTCGCAAAAGCTCGAAGGATGGGACACCGGAGATTCTTGGGTTTGTTGAAACTGGGGCCGGAGCCTCTTTTGCTTCGAATCAGAAGGTAAGAAGGCGGTCGAAGAACGACCGATAACGCCTCAGAGCCTGCCGTAGATCCTCCGTTGAAACGTTATCGCCACTGTCCCACTGCTTTTCTAGTTGCGCGCGCTCGTTGGAGAATTGTTCGGCGATCCGCTTGACTACATTCGCCACCAAACTATCAGCCTGTTCTACTGCCTGCCTGGGTTCATCGACGAACGAGGTCTGAACCTGATCCCAGTGCGCGCGAAAACTATGTAGTTCATCGTCTGGAAATAACGGGGCGGCTTCCCTTGGTGTCAGAAGCGTAGGAACCGCTTGCCCGGGCTGCAGGTTGCGGTCGTCGATCGCAGATGGCTGAGCTTCGCTGCTTTTCTCAGCATGCACAATATCCGCCGTCGTTAGATCTTCGTCGTTAAGAAGCAATTCGCTCATGGGAGACTCCTATCTTTTCGGGTTTGGGGGAATCGAGCAATTCTTCGAACAGCGAGCGGAAGTAGACCATGGCCTGCCGCAGCTCTTCGGTGGTCGCTTGCCCGTCACCATGACGCTGGACAATCCCCCGCGCGGATCGATAGTTCTGCACCACTCCCGGATAGTGCACAGAGACGTCCGCAGCCCTCTGCTCAAAGTCAACCATTGGGTAACCCCTTGCACCCATAACGGTTGTTACCAACTTGTCTGCTTCTGTGACTGCGGCGGAAGGATCATCGACGAACCGCTTCTGCACCAACGACCACTCTTGCGCGTATCTCTCGCGGTCGTCTCCCTGCAAAGGGCGAATGGAAAATGTCCCCACTCGCTTCTCTCTCTCAGCCAGAACGTCCTCTGCGTGACGGGCACCTCCTTGTTGCTGTACGACGCGGTCGTATTCGGAGCCGAAACGTTGTTTTAATTGGTCGCTCTTCCGCTTGCGAATCACGAGCAGTGCTGCGATGACGATGACAACGACTGCAGCAACAACCACGGGAACCAGGATTTTGGTGTCCATAGCTTTTAATCCTCATGCGCTTTGATGCCGGGATTGCATCGAGCGATGTCGAACGGCCAAAGAAATAACTCAGGTTTCGAGCCAACCGATGGTCGGCGAGCCGGACGTGATCAAGTCGATGGAAAGTCTGCTCGCTTGAATAGGTGTTTGAAGAACAAATCGATCCAGGCACCGGAGGGAAATTTGCGAACGTTGCTCTTCATGCCGGACTGATCTGTATCATGTCGCCGGATCCTTCCACACGAAACGCCCGTCCGCAGGCATTCTAGGCAATTCACGGGTGACGCTCCCGCTGGTGTTTGCCCCCTGCTAGCGATTGGAGTTTCGCAGAGTTTCCAGAGGCCGTACGAGAGTCCCCAAGGGCACTGCGGCGGCGGCGGTCCAGAAGTCGATCCGGTCCTTCGCCTGAGAGCCGGCTTACTTCTTCGTGGTTCCCCGTTGAGCGCGCGCTATTGAGTTAGCCGTCACCGCGACGCGGATGAGTTGCCTGCGTCGATCTGAGGTCCCGGGTTAGGTCCACTTCCGCATCAGGGCCGCCACCCCCAATTTCCTCATTTCCCCGGTCGTTAAAGCCGTAGTAGTTTTCGCCGAGGGGGAGCAAAATAGAGCCATGGCCACCGAATACATCGGACTTCCCGGCGAACTAGTTGAGAAAGTCAAGCAAGCCGCCGCCCAGGAAGAGATTACTCCGGAAGAGCTCGTGCGGGACGCCGTGGAGAACCGCCTGAGCCGTGCGGAGTGGCGCAAGACTGTCGAATTTGGGCACCGCAACGCGCGCGAGCGCGGTCTTAAGCCTGAAGATGTAGACGTCGAAGTTTCAGCCGGCCGCGCCGAACCCGGACGCTAAGTGCTGTGCGTCACCTCGGATACAAATGTCATAGTGTCTGCCCTGAACTTTCCGGGGAACCCTTCGCGCATCCTCGATTTGGCCGAAGCAGGGGAGATTCGTCTCGCGGTTTCAGACGACATTCTCACTTTCCCCCGATAGAGGATGTAGCTACAATAAGCTCATGATCGTTTGGGACGAGGCCAAGCGGAAGGCGAATCTGGAGAAGCATGGCCTTGACTCGCGGATGCCGGTTTGGTCTACGAAAACCCCCGTAAGGTCACCTTCGAGTCACCTCGAAAGGGAGAGGCCAGGAAGCAAGACATCGCAATGGTCGCGGTACACGCTAAGGTGCTAACACTCATCTATGTGGAACGACACGGACATCCAAGTGATCTCATTTCGGGTCGCATCAAGAGTGGAGAGAGTAGTGTATGAAAAAACGCAAGAGCCAGACTGATTGGAAGCGAGTTAAGGCAATCAAGGAGACTGACCCGATCCCGTACGCTCCTGAGGATGGTCCCTATGACCCGAACGACGCGAAGGCGGCCACGGCCTATCTCTCGTCAGCGATCGTTCGGCGTCCGGGACAGCGAGGGAAACAAAAATCCGCGACCAAGCAATTGGTATCCCTCCGTCTCTCACCGGCCGTTCTTGAGTATTTCAAGGCTACAGGTCCTGGCTGGCAAACCAGAATTGATGAGGTGCTGAAGAAAGTGGCTGAAAAGTAGCGGCCCTCATACTCGGCGAGGGCTTGGCCGTTGCGCCCCTTCCAGGGGTTCAGCGATGTCGATTGAATGATGTCTACCAGCGGATCGAATGGTGAGGCCATATTCGGGCTTTCTTCTCAGTTTTGTTCGTCACCCACGAGCAAGCTCAGCGCATTGTGGAATTGATTCGGTCTCACGGTCATGAGCGTGTTCGTGAACCGAATGAGAGCGCCTTTCCTAACTAGAACAGTTTCCAGGTTTGGTCAGCGCCCGGTCCCGAATTTTTCAGCCGCCAACGGATTATTTTTGCTGCAGGGTGTAGGACTGCGCCCCGGTTCCATTGCAGTCGTACTGTTGCAAGTGAGTGGAAACGACCACCGAGGCCCCCGGAACATCGAGGCATTTAGAGCTGTTGCGAGCCACAAACTTGTAGGCTCCATTGCCAAGCGCCACCGGCATCCACTGCTGGTTGGTGTTGCCAACATAGCTCCACAGCTGAACCGGGATCTGGTCTGCCGTAGCCCGCGGTCCGCCAGTCACATCCCACACCACATTGGTGGCGGTGGCGTTGTAGGCATTGCGATTCACCACCCGGTAGTAGCCGCTGCCAGTTGGCTGGAATTGCCACTCCTGGTTGGCTTGGGCCGCGCCGCAGGTCGATTGCTGCACCAGCGTCCCGTTGGCGGTCCCCGAACCGGTTGCCTCTACGCACTGGCTGCTGTTGGTGTTCACCACCCTGTACCAGGCGGCGGTCGAGATGGTGGATGTCGAACCACTGCCTGATCCGCCGCTAGAACCTCCTCCGGAACTGGAACTGCCCGAGGAGACCACAGGACCGACAACCACTCCGCTCGAGCTCAGCTTCGCCTGCCATGTCGTGTACTCGGCCGCTTCCATCTGCAGCGTGATCGGGTTGGCGGTGATCGACGGGTTTAAGGCGTACTCGCCGCTGTCGTCGGGAAAGTAGGCATCGCCTCTATATCCATCCCAGGCACAACGAAGTGCCCAGCACATCCAGCCCGAAGTATTGTTGTACATGTTGTCGTTGTACATCGAACCGTTTTGGATATTGCCGTAGACGTCGTAGAGGGAGAGGCCCACGTTTTGCGAAGGAATCTGGGTTCCATCCGGTAGCAGTCCACTGGAAACGACGCGATTGTTATAGGCTGTGTTGTCGTGTCCACTGCCAATTTCAATGCCCATGTTCACGGTGCCGACAACCTGGTTGTTGTAGATATTGTTAAAGGCCGCAGCCGTTTGCACGGTATCGCTGGTACTGCCATCGGTGGTGATTCCGCCGCCGTTGTAACTATCGGTCACCGGATTGTAGGGGTAGGCTCCCTGCACGTAGTTATCGTGCAATTGCGCCGGGCTGCTCGACGTACCACCGGCATCGTACATGCTGATGTTTTCGTTGACCAGGCTCTGGTAGGGGTAGTTGATGATCTCGTTCCAGGCAATGGTGATGCCGGGCACAGACGGCATGCTGCTGAGTTGGATGGCATGGCCCCACGCCCAATTGGTTTCGCCGGATAAGTAGCCGCCGTTGCCATCACTTTCCGTGCCAACAATGTTGCGGCCGCGATTATTAACGATGGTCACAGTTTGCGTTCCGTCGTAATTACCTCCATAGCCGCGAACCCAGACCCCAAACTCCACATTTTCGAAGTAGCAGTTTTCCACATCGAGCAGGCTGGGATTCTGAGCGTCGACAAAGAGCCCATTGGGCTGACCCTTCACGTTTGCATTCACGCCTATGCCGATCACGTTCTTAACCGTGACGTTGTTTCCATACACCGGATCGTCGATCAAGTCGTTGGGCCCGGTTATGTAGGAATTCTGAATCAGCACCGGCTCGGTGGTGGCAATGGTGACCGCCGGGGTTTGCGGATTGGTACTCTTCCAGTTGCCGGAATAGGTACCTCCCTGGGTGATGGTCAGGGGACCACTCCATTGAATGTTTGCCATGGAACTGGAGATGGCAGTAGTCGCGGTCTGTCCCTGGTAGGCGGCAGTAATCGCCACCGTTCCTGTGGCGTTTCCGGCTGCGAGGCCGCTGGCTGAGACGCTGACCATGCGGGGATCGGCTGAGCTCCAGGCAACACTGCTGCTGACATTATTGGAGGAGCCATCGGAATAGGAAGCCGTGGCCGTCAGCTGTGTGCTGCCGCCTATATTCACCGCTGGCTGGTTCGGTGAGATGGCAAGTGAGGTGAGTGTTTGTGCCTGGGCAAAGCCGGCGGAGAGGAGAAACGGCAAACACCAGAGGGCCCGGCAGTGCGTAAAGAGTTTCTTCATTGGACTACGACCTCATAGAAAAGTTCGTTCGGAGTATCTCCCTTGCACCGCACCGGCAGGCAGACGGGTGCGAAGACCTGCTTGCGCATGCGCGGATGACCCCCTTAGGGGAGACAGTCGGATTGTTGAGGCAGGTACAAAAAGGACGTGCGCGAACGGACGAAGCGTACAGGTGCGTGCCTGCACGCTGAATCGTCAACACGCGTCGCAATCACCTCTGGCAGGATGCCGTGGACATCTGTAAAGTGCGCTGCGGGCGTGTGTCTTCGAGGACTATAACGAGGTCGCTCTGCAAGAGCAACCCCTACCCAAGTGAAACTTTATATGCCACGCGCCAAAATGGGACGGCAGCAAGAGCTCTTGTGCGCACCTAATAATTTTGTGGGATGCTCACCGGAACCGGCCGCTTGCCGACATGAAGCTACGTTTGAAACGCGTGAAAGCCTATCTACGCTACAAGGTCTCAAGCGTTGCAAAAAACTTGCCATCCCGACCGAAGCGTAGCGAAGTGGAGGGACCTGCGGTTTCTTCCCATCCCGCAACCGCTCTAACCTGAGCCACCCCTCTCCCCTTGTCATCCCGACCGAAGCGTACCCGGATTTCCTACTTCGCGCAGCTAGCGACGACCACGTGTGCGGCTCTCTTTAAAGAGAGCCGCATGCAGATCATCAAAGCCACGGGTCTCGACAGGAAAATCGGGGGAGCGTAGTGGAGCGTAGTGGAGAGATCTGCAGTTTCTTCCCATCTCGCAACCACTCCAACCTGAGCCATCCCTCTCCCCTTGTCATCCCGACCGGAGCGAAGCGAAGTGGAGGGACCTGCGGTTTCTTCCCATCCCGCAACCACTCCAACCTGAGCCACCCCTCTCCCCTTGTCATCCCGACCGTAGTGGAGGGATCTGCACTGCGCCCTGCGGCTCTCTCAAATCCTTCCTGGGAAGAGACTCGGAACCTCCGATGCTCATCATCCGCAATGTCGAGGATCCGGCTATTCCTCTACCCCCTATATCGGCATTCCCGTGCATTTGCTGATGACAGTTATGTTTTGGCTTCTCCCTGGCTTTACCGCGACGCGGCCTGCGATGAAAGAGTAGGTTAGTCATAGGAGTTCTCGCTTGATGAAACCGCTGCGACTGCTCGCTTTGTTTCTCTTTGCTCTTTCCCCGCTCTCCCTCCGCGCACAACTTGGGCTGTATGGTGGTTTTACCGTGCAGAACCCCGGCGTTCCCCCGGATAGTGGATACCAATTCTACGGAGGCACGTTCGGAGCCTACCTCGCGAGCGGACGCCTGGCGATCTTGAACGTGGGCTTGGATCTTCGCGGGTCGTTTACCAAAAGCGGCTCAGACTCGTTCAACAGCGGTGCGATCGGACCCAGGGTTGGGTTGAATCTGCACGTCATCCCGCTGCACCCGTACGTGGAAGCGACGGCTGGCCTGGGCAACCTCAATATCACTGAGGCGTCGAGCAACGTCACTCGATTCGAATATCAGTTTTTAGGCGGCCTGGACTTCACCGTTTTTCCTCGCATCGACTGGCGCGTCGCGGAATTCAGTTATGGGGGATTGTCGGTTTTCAAAGGTAGCTATCACCCAAAGACGTTGACCACGGGAATTGTCCTAAGGCTCCCGCGTGTTTTCCCTCTGCCTTAAGCAACCAGCGATTCTATCTCTCGACAAGGTTCCAAATTTGTCATTGCGGTCTCAATGTTGATAGACGACCACGCGGCCGGCGTCACAGAATCACGACAGCCGGGCGCAAATCCATCACCTTACGGAGCTGGCGTATCGGGCCACCGGCCAACGAGTGTGCAATGGTATTCCCCGGCTCGCCAAAGGAGCAACCATGAGGGCAACAATTCTATTCCGGATTGCATCGGTCGTATTTCTACTCTTCGCCCTCGGGCACACCGTCGGATTTCTCAGCTTCAAACCACCCACGACAGAAGGATTGGCCGTCCAGAAGGCGATGAGTGATGTTGTCTTCAAAGTTGGCGGGTCCAACCTTTCTTATGGAGGGTTCTATCGAGGCTTCGGGCTGTCGTGTACGGTTTCCATGTTGTTCTCAGCGATACTCTGCTGGCAACTCGGAACACTGGCAGCTGTCCATCCGCAAGCGATCGCAGGTGTGGCATGGGCGTTGTTCGGCGCTCAAGTCGTTGGTGTTGTGCTCTCAGTCAAATATTTCGGGTTGCCGCCAACCATCCTTTCCGCCGCATTGACAGCCGTACTGGGCTGGGCTGCGATTTTGCTCACCCATGCAAAGTAAGCAATGCGGACGGATGGAGATGGATATGTTTCGATCGCCGAAGCCTATGAGCGGCTAATCGTCCCCCATTGCCATGAACTCAGGCACGGGCACAGGCGCGTCCACATCTCTGAAGACCGCCGTGCTATCTGCGGTTTCAGGCATCACCGGGAATTGGAAGCCGCACTTGGAGCACAACTCGGCCAGAGTCTTCTGTTCGTGCTCAAGGTCGTATGCCTTATCGGTAATAAGAGCACAACACGGGCAGACCCGGATAAGGCGCGTGTTCTTGAGCTCGAAATTGGTGATGATGTCTTCCATGATGGCGCCGCTTCGCACCGCCCACTCCTTCGCCTGCTTGTGATAGGTGTTCATGTGCCATTCGCGAAGCGCTTCGAAGCTGGTCCACAAGCTAACCTCGTTGTACCACGAAGGGTCTTGGGGATGGACCCACCAGGTAAGATGTAAGAATCCCGGTAGCTTCTTAAGTTGAGTACGCACCTCACCGAACACCAACTTAAACTTCGCGTAGCCGTCGGGGCTTGAAAACCTTACTCTCTGCATGCTTTGGTATATGGGCATTATTATCTCCTTGGTTGTCTCAACAGGGGCAGTCCTAAAAGTCCACACGGAGCGCTAACTGACCGGTGCGATTCCCGTTCTGTCCGGCAGTCTGCGCCGACTGCAGGATGCCGAACGTGGAAGGATCGCTGATGTCGCTGGCGGGCGGCGCGTAGTTGGTATGGTTCAATACGTTGGTGAAGGTAGACTCGAAACGGACTTTCAGCCCTTCCCGAACCGAGAACGTCTTCGCCAATCCGGTAGACACGCAGATCGTCCCGGGTCCTTCGAGTATCCCAACTCCCGCATTTCCAATACGCCCGGCGTTCAACGGTGGGGGTTGGAACGCGTTGGGATTCCAAATCAGGTTTCCGCCCACACCCGTGTGAGGATTTCCAACCCAATCAGGACGGGGAGTGATCCCGGTACGCACACCATCGGAGATCCCCGTGTTGGACTGGTCTGCGGTGGTACTCATGGTGGGGGTCATCCACGGTCCGGTTTGCAGCAGAGTGACCGTATTGATATTCCAGCCGCCCAGCGCTCCGTTGACCCACCGATTCCCGCTTTGCCACTGCCGCCCGTTGCCAAACGGCAATTCGGCAGTACTGGTAAATACGAACCGTTGCCTTGGCATACCAGCCACGTTGCCGCGGGCCGCACGAAGGTTGAATTGATCGTAGGAAGGAGTGAACAGCAGGTTCTCAGAGGAGTAGCCGTTGGGAGCATCTCCCTGCGCGTTGCTGATGTTATGCGCCCAGGTATAGTTCGCCTGAAAGTCCAATCCATGCGATAGCTTTTGAGTCGCCTCGAGCGTGAGCCCCTGGTAATTGGCGAAGCCCGCGTTCGCGCTGTAATTGAGTTCCACCCAGTTCGGATAGGGAGCGCGTGCATCGACGTAAGGACTGGGCACGTAGGGCTGGGTGCTCGGCGGGATTGCGTTGTAGTCCTTTTTGACGTTCATGCGATAGGAGTTCATGCCCCCATACGTGATGCGCGCCGCCAGAGCCGAGGTCAATTGGCGTTCGATGGTTGCGTTCCATTGCACGGTTTGAGGATCTCTAAAGTTGGGGCTCATGCCGTCGTAGAAACCGGTTCCACCATATTGTGCGGTGGTGTTGGTAGGCGACGTCGCCGGAAAGGTGAACAGGGGCGCGGTCCCAGCGCCGGCTTGATTGGTGTAGGTGTAGGGCGCCCCCAGCGGGATGCCGAGGAAATCGTAGGCCAACTGTCCCAAAGGCGTTTGCGTGAAGACGCCAAAACCTGCACGGAACACCGTCTTGGTATTGCGAAAGGGGCGGAAGGCGATGCCGAGACGCGGATCGTAATTGTGCCAATAGTTGTTGCGCAAGCTCTGCGAAAGATGGTCCTGGCTCGCGGTAAGGACGTTTGAGCATGCCAGCGACGGATTCCGGGACGAGAGCTGGCACGCGTTGAACGAGATCAGGAACGCATTGTAGTTCGCCTGGAGTAACGCACTGGAAGGCACGGTTTTATGGAGCAGAATGTCAGGCACCACCACCGCGCCGTTCTTGGGATCGAAGTTCGCAATGTCGCCCTGGTTCTCAGTGAACTCGGGCAGCAACTCCCAACGGAAGCCAAAGTTCACCGTCAGCCGGTCGTTGACCTGCCATTGATCTTGAGCGTAGATGCCCCACTGGACGCTCGGCTCGTTGGTGTTGGGGCTGCTTTCCACAATGAAAGACGTTTGCGGTGCGCCGAGGAGAAAGTCGCCGAAGGCGCTGCCTGTAAACACTCCCTGGTTGAAGGTGAAGGCGCCGAAATCGTCAGACTCGCCCCAGCGGACGACGGTCTGGTAAAACACCCGGCGAACGTCAATGCCGGCGCGAATGGTGTGTCTGCCCAGGATGTGACTGAGATTATCGGTAAACTGCGTAGTTTTCGACTGGCCAGGACCGTCCTTGTCTCGGCCGATCGCGGTAAACCCGGTGCCGGCGGAGAAATTGAAAGTGGGAAACGCGCCGGTCGTGGGATGGTTGGCAAAACTCATCCCGGTAAGGCCGAGTTGGTTGGCTGCCTGCGCACCCATGATGGGAAAGTGCTGGTTGGTCAAACTGTTGGTGAAGCCGAAACGGAATTCGTTCATCGTCTTGGCGTTGACGGTGTAGTTGTAGGAAACGATCAGGCTGCGATCGTGTTCGCTATCGATGTCATTGGGCAGCAAAGGGTTTACCGGGCCGAACTGGCCTGCTTGGGAGAGCAGGTTTTTCCAGCTGAATCGGGCATATACCTGGTGATTGCTGGTCAGGGAGTGGTCCAGCCGGACGTCAAATCCGTCCGTGCTCGAAGGAGTGTTCTGCAACACTTCGTAGTTGTAGCTGCCACCGGCAACGTTGGGCAGCGGATAGTATCCGTTGAGCAAATTCTGGGACGCCGTGCTCAACATTGATGCAGGAATCGTATTGTTCTGAAACGCTAACCCGGTGTAGGGATTGATCGCGATGTTGGCCGGCTGGCCCGTCGCCGGGTTGATGAATGGGTCTGGATTGGCCGCTGTGATGAGATCGTTCAGATTGCCGTTCCGTTCGTCAAGGGTCGGCACCAGATCCTGCTCGGGTGAGGCCGTTCTGCGGCGATTTCCTTCGTAATCGAGGAAGAAAAACGTCTTGTCGCGGCCGTCATATAGACGAGGAATGGTGACTGGTCCGCCCAAACTGCCTCCGAAGGTGTTGAAGTGCTTGGGGGCCTTGGTGGTGAAGTTCAGAATCTTGGCATCGAGGGCGTTGTTTTGCAGGTAATCGAACAGGCTGCCGTGAAAATGATTGGTGCCGCTCTTGGTGATGAACGTGATGTCGGCAACTTGAGAAAATTCGGCGCTGTTGTTGAACGCGGTCACCTTCATTTCGGAAAGCCCTTCCGAGGACGGATAGGCATTCTGCAGCGCGCCATTGGCAGCGACATTCGCGGTGGAAACTCCGTCGACCGAATAGCCGGTCATGGAATAGGTCGCGCCTCCCACCCCGATGTTGCCCTGGCTATCGGTGACAACGCTCGGTGACAAGGCCAGGGCGGCGAGCGGGCTGGTGGTTTGCGCCCGAAAATTGAGCGGCATCTCGACCAACTGACCGGTTCCCTTGGTGTCGTCGACGGTCGCATCTTCGGTATCGATCTGCTGGGACGTGGCCGCTACCGAGACGCTCTCCAGTACCGAGCCGACAGACAACGCCAGGTCTACACGCGCGCTCTGCCGGGCATCTAATTCGATGGTGACGGTAGGAGACCCGGAAAACCCTACCTTGGTTGCGGTCATGGCGTACGTGCCGGGCTTGAGGTTCTCGAACAGGAAGTCGCCCCTGTCGTCACCGATCGTTGATCGGGTGGTATTCTCCCCCGTATCGTGAAGAGTCACGGTCGCATTCGGCAATGCGAGACCTTGCGGATCGCGAGTCGTCCCGCGGATGTCTCCGAAAGTGGACTGCGCTCGAGCGATCACAGGCAAGAGCAAGAATGCGAAAAGAGCGTAATGAACTCGGGTCCGTCGATTGAACATACTCGTCCTCCTTCGATTCAGGAATCGATGTGACTCGCATTCGCAGACAGGGCGAACAAATCGTGGACAGGGCCAATGATTCGCAGACAGGGCGAACAAATCTCGAGACAGGGCCAATGAATGTAATAGGGCCGATAGGCGCCCGATGAACCGTGAGGCTCAAATGCGCCGGTGAGAAGTGAAGCGGTGAAGAGATCGTATGCTGAGGTGGGTCAGGGCTCAATGACCATTTTGTGCTCGGCGCTATGACCACTTTCGCGAATGGCCTTGCGCAGCCGCCGTACCTGATGCAACATGTCGTCCGCTTTAGTGCCGCCAAAACCGAGGATGAAGCCTTGGCGTACATGCGGGCCGAGGTAAGCGGCGGAAAGTGGCCATAGCCAGAGTCCGCCGCGCGCAGCGCGGGCTGCAATCGCCCGGTCGGAGCACCCCGGCCGGAGTGTGATCACAAGGTGCATTCCGGCCTCGGAGCCGAGGATCTCAATCTCGCTGCCAAACTCCGTCTTCAAGGCTTGTGTCAGCGCGGTGCAACGCTCCGCGTACAGCTTCCGGGTTTTGCGGACGTGGCGCGCGAAATGCCCGGCTTGGATGAAATCGGTAAGCACAGCCTGATAGAGGGGTGGAGGAAAAAGGTCATTGGCTCTGCGCACTGCGAGAAAGCGCGCCACCAGCGCGTGGGGAATTACGATGTACCCCAGACGAAGCGAGGGGGAAAGCGTCTTGCTGAACGTCCCGATATAAATGACCCGCGAGCCCGGATCCAATCCTTGCAACGAAGCGACCGGCATGCATTCATATCGATATTCGCTGTCATAGTCGTCTTCGACAATCCAGGCGTGATGACTATGCGCCCATTCGAGCAACTGAAGTCGGCGCGCGGGACTCATGGTCGCGCCCAAAGGATATTGATGAGAGGGAGTGACGAAGGCAACCCGCGAAGTTGGGCACAAGTTTATCCCTGCAGCCACATCGAGTCCCTCGCTGTCTACGGGCACAGGAACCAGCCGGCAGCCTGAAAGAACCAACGTGTGCCGCAGCAGTTCATAGCCGGGCTCCTCGATCCACGCTGAGGCATTGGGATCGAGTAGAACGCGCGCCGAGAGATCCAGGGCATGCTGTGAACCGTTCACGATCATGATCTGCGAAGCTTCGCAGCGCACAGCTCTGGCGGAGCGAAGATAAGCAGCGATTGCCTCTCGAAACTCCTCCAGGCCCATCGGATCGGCATAATTCAACGATCTGGCGCGTACCCGCCGCGCATGGCGGGTGAGGGTGTCGGACCACACGCGAAAGGGAAAATGATCATACGCAATCTGCCCCACGCTGAAGGCTCCCGAACTTGGGAACCAGGGTGTTTGCTCCACAGGAAGAAGCTTGGCGAGTTGCGAAATCTCTTCGCTTTCCACTTTATTCAGTGCGCTGGGCGCGGCCGACCGTACGCTGGCAAACTGGTCAGAAAGTGAGATCCTCACAAACGTCCCGGCTCCCGAACGGCTCTCGAGATAGCCTTCCGCCAGAAGCTGAGCGTAGGCATCCAGGACGGGAATACGTGAAATTCTGAGCTCATCGGCGAGTGCACGGGTGGATGGAAGCTGTTGGCCGGACTCTAATCTGCGATCCAGGATCATGGCACGAAGGGCGTCGTAGATCTGACGATAAAGCGGAGTTTCACTGCGGCGGTTCACAACGATCATCGGCGCGGCACTGCCACGCGGCCTTTTTCTGGTTAAATGATCACCGCCGGATTGCGACTTTCGATCCACGTAGCCGGCCTCCTTACAGGCCTCGTTGCGCCGAGAGGCATCCGAAATTCAGGAAACCTCACACAATTATGGTGATCTGTCGTGCCCGGGGTTTTGTGCCTGTAAGAGTCAGTCTAACGTTTTAACTACCATCCGACGCGTTCGAGCCCTTCGACCGCATCAAAGTGTTGGTCTTGGCTTAGGAGTTGCAGACGGTGTTGCCGGCAGAGTGCGGCGATCCAGAGATCATTTGAGGGGATGGGACGACCAGCCTTTTTGAGTGCTGCTCGAATCCCGGCATAGTGCCGTGAGGTCTCTTCCTCTACCACCAGCACGCGTGTTGCCGCAATGAGCTCTCGCAGCCACTTTTCGTACTCACTGCGCCGTCTCGATTGCCCGATACCGAAACGATATTCGCCCAGCACAATCACGGGCAGTTCCATGCTCGCAGCCTGGCGATAGACGCGAACGACCGCGGGCTCATCATCGGCCACTGCGGAGAGTGCGTTGGTGTCGAGGATCACTCCCAATCCTCGGGCTCAATCTTCTCAAACTCACTCTTGATGATCCGATTGATACGCACCGTCTCTTTGTGGAGATGTTTGAGACCTCCAGCAAGCCTCACCCAGGGCTTTTCTTCTCTTTTCAAGCTAGCCTCGAGCTTCTCCGTTACGGCTTCGGTTACAAAAGCGCGCAGTGGGATGCCAAGCTGGGCGGCCACCGATTTGGCCCGGCGGAAGATGGGGTCGGGAATTTCGAGGGTCGTCTTCACCCTTTCAAGGGTCCCATATTTATGGGAGGCAGTCAATCCACGCTCCATTGACTTTAGCTTTTCCCTAACGCGAATCGGTCCCGGCGGGGCGAAAGCAGGCCCCGGCTTTCCTTATTCGTCAGAGCCGTTGACCAATGCAGGTGGTTCCTCCTGAGAGCCGGCTTACTTCTTCTTGGCTGCCCGTTGAGCGCGCGCTACGGAGTTGGCCGTCACCGCGGCGCGGATCAGTTGCCTGAAGGCAGCTTCGTTGATCTTCTCCCCTTCGCGGAGGTCGATCGCACGCCGCGTGTTCCCTTCCAGGCTGGAATTGAAGAGCTTCTTCGGGTCTTTGAGGGAGGCCCCGCGAAAAAAGGTGAGCTTCACAACCTGCTTGTACGATTCCCCTGTGCAAACGCCGCCGTCATGCGACCAGACGGGGGTTCCCATCCATTTCCACTCCTCCTGGATGTCTGGGTCGGCATCGTGGATGAGATGACGAACATGCGCAAGGGTCTCTCCTCTCCAATCCCCCAGCTCTTGAATCCGCTGGGTGATGTTCGCGGAAGCGGCCTCGCCATTCGGACGACTTGTCGGTTTCATGTTCTCTCCGATCCTCTCGTTTCGCCCGCCGGCCCTATTCCCGCAGGAGCATAACCATCAACATTTGCCTGCTGCGTCTTGTTAGGCCGATTTTCTCGAAATCGTCGCCGAACGACGTGGCCTTTCCACATCCAAAATCCCGAAAGGACGATTACAGGAAAGAGGAAAGACCGAACAGGGGAGCGTATTTCGGAATTTTATCAAACGGACTATTGTGGATTGGATTGTGGATCGGAATTGAATCGACAAATGGTGGGAGAACGGTCCCAGACCTCTGGTCGTAATCTACCGAAGGTCAGACTCCGCGCAGCAGAATTGGCCTCAAAGTGATTCCACCAAAATCCAATGTGAAAATATCAGCGTGCCGCCCTTGCGGGGTCTTCGCCGCGACCGCTGGTGGGTGAGGCTTCAGTCTCGCCGTAAGCCCTCAGGGCGCGCAGGGCCTTTCTCTGTGCTTCATGTGGACTTACACTCAGTAGCGAGAGCGCTGAAGCGATCACTATTGTAAAAATCATTACGTCCGCCATATATCTTCCTACCGCGCGTTTGATGGATGGCTCGCCCAATAGGATTGGGCTCGCGAATCTGCTGGAAGCAGCGCTGCGCGCAGGGTCAACCTGGCACGCGAGAGCCTTGACTTGACCGCGGGAACGGAGATCCCGAGAGCTTGTGCGATCTCCCTAGTGGAATATCCTCTTGCTTGCCGAAGCTCGACGACTTCCCTTAATAGCTGCGGCAACCGGAGAATTGCATCTCTCAGCAACTCTTCCCTCTCTTTCCGCGCCAATCGGCTCTCAGGGTTCTCTGCGAGAGACTTTACCTCCCAACGCTCGTAGTCGTTGCCAGAATCGTCGATACCCTCGAAGGGAATTTCGTAACAACCACGCTTCTTACGTAAGAGCATGAGCGCCGAGTTGATCGCGATCCGTGTTAACCAAGTGGAAAAACTGGATTTTTCCTGGAAGCCTTTCAAATGAGAGAAAGCCCTCAGCGTTGCATCCTGTAGCGCGTCTTCCGCATCGTGCCAATTTCTGGTGATGCGATAGATCGTCCGTAAGAGCCGGTCGGCGTGGAGTTTGCTCAGCTGGACGAAAGCATCGCTGTCACCCAACTTTGCCATTGAAACCAGCGCTGCCTCGCCCATTTCCGTTGGGCCGTTCTCAATGGCGACGGCCTTGTTTACCGCTGACATCAGTGAATTCGTGATTCGGCTTTCCGAAATATCAGCAGAGCGCACTTCGTACTGGTTAAACATATCTATCTCCTATCCAACCTGAGACGCAGATCTGTAGCGACTATGCCCTCAGCTCCGTCTGGCCGCGCTTCCGCTCGGAGTCGCAGGCCGCTGTCATCAGGCTCCAACACGTTTTTCCGGTCCGGCTCAACATCCACCCCGACCACGTCCTCTTCTCTAGACCAAAGAAAGAGTTTTAACCCTACGGCAAAAAACGCGATCACCAACACCTGTCCGTCTAATGACATGATTCGCCACCTGTGAGGCGTAACCCCCGTGCTATTGCAAGGTAAGGGCCATTTGAATAACCAGGCAGCCTCCGAGCAGACATTTTGCACATGACGTTCCACAATCTCTGACTTTCGCAGGGTCCGTCAACGCTCCTATGCGGTTGAACTGGCTTGCAAAGGCTGATGGTGTTGTGAAAACGTCAGCGTTTGCGGCGCATCCCATTGACACGTCAGTCTGTTGACACTTGGTTGCCTGAGCACTACCTGCCGCATTCACGTAGCCATCCAGGGTCGTCCCCTAGAACTTATAGCCGGCCCACAATGCCCAGTAATTGAGATTCTGCCCTGGTTGCGTCTCCTTCAAGAACTTACCGGCATAGAAAATTCCGTAATCGGCCTGGGCCCAGATGTGACGATCCACTTGCCATCGCGCCTCTATACCTGGTCGTTGGCCCACGAATCGAGCAATACTATTTCCAGAAGCCCTGATCAGAGTTCCGGGCACGGAATAGACGCCGTCCTGAAGGCTCTGTCGCCAATAGAAGATCCAGTCGGTCGAGACAGTCACCCCATGCCCCCATTCGGTCAACACGCGCGGGTGAATGTCTCTAAAGTTCACCGGACCAGGGCCGGTATCGGCAATCACGCCAAAGTAGTTCCCAATAGGGAATATTGGATTAAATGTTCCCAGAGTGTTTGTATTCGGGTTATCCCCGCTGGAGACATCGGCCTTGAGGCTAAACCTCGGCTTTAGCCGCCAGGTTGGAATCGTGTAGCCGGTGTCCGATGCGAGTGTCCATGCGCGGATATTTGCTGAGCCAAAGGTGCCGAATTGCCACACACCTTCGTAGTCGAAATCCCATCCGGGTTCCTTCTCCGCGACTGGGTGCCACAGCCTTATGCCGAGGGTTTGCCGCACTTCGTGGGCTGTACCCCGCTCGTATGCAGCCTCTTTTCGATCAAGACCTAAGTAATATGCGTCAAGAGAAACGCCCTTGGATAAGGGACGCCAGGAATACACGCCCCAGAATTCGACTTGGCGGTTGGGCACGTTATCGAAGAAACCAAACTTGTCTACGTCAGGACGAACCGCGAATCCGTCGGCGTGCCACGATCCCGCCTTGCTCAGTATTCTGAATCCAGTGAAGCTCAGGCGAACGTTTGGGCCCTCCCGCACATCAATCAGACGCCCAGCGCCGTACTCCATCTCCTGTCTCCCGACTCGCAACTTGATCCAGTTATGCTGGCCAGAGGTTGCGACGTCTAAGAATGCATTCTGGAAATCCAGCTTCTTCTCATCGATCGGCCTCGGGCCGCCTATTCTGAAAGACTCAAGACCGCTCTTGCATTGAACAAACGTTCGAAGATGCTTGCCATAGTGCGCGTCGATGCCCAACATATAACGCTCAAGAATAAAGCTATTCCAGAATGGCTGTTGCCCCCAGTTGTTGTTGCCGGTTTGCTCCCACACTTCTCGCGCTTCTCCGCTGAACGTCAAATACCAATCGGGGGAGTTGCGACGCAGCGGGATGTATTTGATGGGGTCCCACAAGTCCTGCCGGAGGCTTCGATCGCGCAGAAAACTCCAATCCTCATCCTCCCTCAGCAGCTTGTATCCCCGATCCTGGATTACAGATGGGGCTGTTCCCACTGCCTGGGCATTGGCGCTCGGCACTCCAGTCAAGAGAGCCGCCGCCAGGATGAGAACAATTTTCATCAAACACACTTCCTCAACGAGGCGGACTCTATTTACTTGAGGACGAGTGGATCTCGGCAATATACCCGCCGGGGAATTGGACCAGGGCTGCTGTGCGCTCGCCGGCAGTGTAGGGAGAGATCAGTACCTGGACTCCCGCCGCCTTGGCCTTGGCGAGGGTAGCCGCGAGATCCGAAACCTCGTAGCCCGTCATCTCGTGCCCGTATGGATACGGAAGATGGCCATCCGTTACGAGAACCGTCAGTTTGCCGAAGTTGGATTGGATACGGATTCGCCGATAGGTGTCACTCGGCCGTCCGATCTCAACACCGGGAGCGTGCGCATCATCAGAGATGACATTCCCATGACTAAAGGCAAGAAAGCTGTTTACGAAAGCAGCCACGCGATCGGCGGACACATACACACGGTTTTCAGGAATGGTTTGCAGAGCCTTATAGGAGGGCGCGGTCGTATGCCAATAGAGCTGCGTGTTCACGCCGCCCGGCCACTGGATAATGGCATCTCGTCCGATCGGGTCATGGAATGGAGTCACAAGAACGTCGGCGCCTGTGGTGCGAGCGGCCTGGACCGCCGCATCGAGATCGGTCACGAGGTAACCCGTTCGCTCGGCGCCAAACGGATACGGAACCGGCGTCTTGAACCCGAAAACCGACAGGGTTCCTACGGGAGTCAGCACCAACTGGGACATGGTGCTGCTCGGAGTTGGCGTCACGGTGAAGACGCCCTGTTTGGATGTGGTGCCGCCGAAAGTTGCTATAAGGCTGGCGACGAAGCGGTCGAAGTCCTCGGGCGCGACGTAGACATGGGCCGTATCGTATTGCGGCTCCAGGGTCACGTTGGGGGTAGCCGTAGCAGCATCTGCGACTGCCAGGGCGGTGCTCCACATCGGGTACAGACGAGCCATTCCCGTACTCAAAAAGTACGCCATAACAATCATGCCAAAGCATTTAGTGATACGCATTGAGTCTCCTTTCACCCGGGGTCAGCATCACATGATGCGCATTCTTGTCATAGCCCAGAGCACGAAGCGCCGCTCCGTTCAACAGCGCTCGGTCGTACAAATGCATCACGAAGACCGGTGTCTCCGGCGCTACCGCATTGATCTCATCGAGGGTTGGCATCCGGCCCTCGGCGAACTGAAACTCTGTCCACCCTCCGATCACTCGGACCCACTGCGGAGCGGGCGTCCGTGCCGCCTGCTCTTTCAGCATGCGCAGTGCGTCGGCAAGAGAGGGTACACCATCCCAGCGCAACTCAAGGTTGTAATTGAGCCCGCCACGGATGGGATGCATATGCGAATCATTGAGTCCAGGAATGACGGCGCGCCCCGGCCGTCGATAACGCTGGTCGCCGGCCCGCGTAGACGCAGAATCTCTTCATTTCCACCGATGGCAGTCACCTTTCCATCAGAAATCGCGATCGCCTCGACAAACGAGGGTACCCCATTGGTGGCGATTTTGGCATTGTGCAAGATGATTTCAACAGACACACGAATCTCCTTGGTCGTCTTCCAACGGCCTTGAGAAGGGCGGAAGCAAGCTTCCGCCCTTCGTTCTTTACTTGTGAGCTACGGCAGCAGTGGGCGCGGCGTATGCGGGAAATTTCGTGGCTGGAGCGCCGTGTACCATGGTGTACGCGTACTCGACTCCGATCCCGTAGGCTCCATAGTGGGTCTTCACAATGTCCATGACGGCATCGTAAGTTTCCCTGTGAGCCCAGTCGCGCTGCCACTCCAGCATGGTTGAGAGTGACGTCACGGGCTTCGCTCCCGCCTGGACTACTCGCTTCATAGCGTTGTCATGAGCGAGTTGACTCACATCACCGCAGCAATCTTCCACTACGTAGACTTCATAGCCGTCGTGCAGCGCCTGTACCGTGGGAAGCGCCACGCAAGTCTCCGTCCACAGCCCGGCAAGCACGATCTTTTTGCGTCCTGTCTTTTCAATGGCCGCTACGAAGTTCTTGTCGTCCCAGGAGTTCATCGATGAACGCTCTATAGGCTCCTGACCCGGGAATACAGCTCGGAGTTGAGGCCACATGTTGCCGCTGAAGGACTTCGTTTCCACCGTGGTGAGCACCACAGGCACATCAAACACTCGGGAAGCTTTCGCAAAAGCGACGGTGTTGTTCATGATTGTTTGCCGCTCGAAATTCGACGTTCCAAAAAGCATCTGTGGCTGATGGTCAATCAACGCCACAACACCGTTATCGGGTGTAAGAAGTCCCTTCTCGCTAAGTTTGGGATGATTTCCGTTTGATGAATCACTCATTTGTTTCTCCTTCTTGTACTGGCAATACCAGCAGTCTTGGGTTGATCGCGAGATTCGCGACCGGAGCGAGAGTTGCGGGTTGGCTGGCCAGGCAGGGTTTTCTTCGCACCTAAGGTTGCGCGATGGCTTGCGCATCCAATGTGCCGAGGTTGCTCTGCAGCTTCGCTCGCGAACATTGTGCTTGCATGAGAATGGCCAAAATGGAAAAGCTCGCTCTCAACGCACAACGCTCGCGAAATACGAGGTGCGAAGCTGCAGATCGCCCTAAGTCAAGCGCAAAAGAGTGTCACGTCATAAGTCGTGTCATGAAATGACACCTGACATCTGGCACTTCGGGTCGGTTGTTGCGAGAAGCAAGCAACGATAGGTTGAGGCGTACCGCAGCGGATGCGGATAAATCTGTTTTCTATTTCAAATCGAACGTCATGGCAGACGAATTGCTCCGTTACACGGCAACGAGGGCAATGAACAACCTTTTACTTCGCCGGCCGAGGCGCCGTAGTCATCGCGTCTGGTTACCTTTGTTTTTGGAGCTGGGCGTACTCGGCTTTGGCTTGTCGATAGACGGGAAGGTCGGGGTCGGCGTCTTTCCAAATGTTAAGGAATTCTTCGTAAGATTTGCGGGCGGATGCGTTGTCGCCCATCATCTTCTGTGCGCGGCCGAGTTGGAGCCGGGCCAGGGGCCCGATGACATGTCTCACGCTAAAACCGGGATTGTCGATCAGCTTTTGGAACTGAGCCGCGGCCGGTTGGCCATCGCCGAGCCCCAAATATGCGAGTCCGCGGATGTAGGCGGGGTACACAGACTCGAATGATCCCGTAAACGCCAGATCGTACCTGGCAGTGCCGCGGAGCAGATCGATGGCTGCCGCCGGATCGTGTTGGCGCAGCTTGATCGCGGCCCGGACAGTGGGTGCGAAGTAATGCTGCACGAGCGTGTCCTCGGGCCTTTCCGCGCTGATCTGGTCTGCGAGTCTACCGGCTTCCGCTGTTTGTCCGGATCGCGCGAGCGCGAGCGCGAGCGCGATCTTGCTATTACGATCTAGCGGGCTTCCGGCTGCCTTGCTTTCATAGCGTCGAGCTTGCATGTCCTTTCCGACTTCGGCATCCTCCAGGGCCGAGCAGACCACCCACCAGTCAGCCTTACTAGCCTTCGAGGTTGGCCCCAAAGCTTCGAGGCGCAGACGTTCGGCGGAGTGAAAGCGACCCTGCTGGATCTCGATCAAGGAGTGTTCATAGAGGAAGTCTTCTCGATAGCTGCCTCGCTCCTCCTGCTTGAGGATCTTCTCGACGTTGTCCCGGTCGCCGGTGGCGAATGCCACAATGAGTCTCTCCCGCCGGATGAGTGAATTGTCGAGTTTAAGGGCGTCCGCCTTGGCGAGCCATGACTTTGCCTCACTGAATCTGCTGGCGAACCTGATGGACTGTATCGCGCTCCCGAAATAATATGAGCTTGGCCGCAACCGTGCAGTCTCAGCCGCTTCGTCAGCGGCGCGGCCGGGCTGGCCGAGATGCACAAATGCAGCCCGGAGGTTCGCATGAGCCAGCACATCCCGAGGAAACATTTCCAAGAAACGAAGCACGGAAGAATATTCTTTCTCCCAGTCGCCGGTCACCCAGCCGTAATAGTCGATTTCGTTATTCAACCGGTTCTTCTCAGTCAACCGGTCACGGAGTTTGTACGCACGCGTGTACGAAGCCGCCGACAACTCCGTGTTGCCCAGGAAAAGGTAGGCCGCGCCCATGCGCCAATACGCCAAGGCAAAGTTTGGATCTAGTTCGATCGCTCGCTGATAGGGTTTGAGCGCTCCCTGAGCGTCGCCGGCGAGATAGAATTTGCCCCCTTGAGTGGCGGCCTGTAGAGCCTCGAGCGAAGCGCTGAGCGCCCTTTCCAGCGGCTGATTGAAGCGCGCCAGCGAATCTGAGGGCTCTCCGAGCTGCGAGCGAAGGCGCACTGCGGTAACTCCCAACTCGTGGACGACTTCATTCCTGCTATTGATGTCCTCCTGCTCCTCAGCCAAGGTTGCTCCCGATCCGCAGTCGAGTGCCCTCATCTCCAGGCGATATCGGTTACCGGCGTCGGCGATTGAATCAGAGATCACCATCTTGCTATTGGTCTGACTACAAATCTGGCGTGCGATCGCTGGGGTGATCATGGTGGCCGGCGCAAGTTTCCGTTGCCCCAGGGCGGCGTACGCTTTATCCGATCCCAGCAGGTTTAAGTATGGCGTCTGCGCCATTTCATAACGCAATGCATCGTTTAACGCGTCGTCGAAAACAGGGTCATTCGTTCGGTTGTCGACGTCGGCCAGCACGATCGTGTCGGTGGGAGCGAGAGTGATGCGATGGCGGTAAACCTGGTACCGCCAGACGCTGAGCGCGCCAACCGCGAGCAGCACGCCCGCCGCCAACGCCCGCCGCTTCCACCGTCTTGCTGGACGAACCTCCCGCGTGATTCGCGCGAGATCATCCTTCAATGCGGTCGCTAACTGGTAACGTCGATTGCGGTCTTTCTCGAGTGCCTTTGCCAGCACGAGATCGAGGCTGCGTGGCAGGACCGGATTGTGGGCCCTGGCCGAAACGGAAGGCTGATGCAGGATGGCCTGGTGAACATCCGCGAGCGTTTGCCCTGTGAATGCCCGCTCTCCGCAGGCCATCTCATAAACCACTAATCCGAACGAGAACAGGTCACTTCGGGTATCGAGTTCCTCATGCCGTACCTGCTCGGGCGACATGTATCCTGCTGTCCCCGCCGTAGTTCCTGTGCGGGTGAGCGCCTTCTTCAGACTTTCGGTCGAAGAAGCGGCTTCCGCTCTCTCCAGGGCCACATCGCTGCCGGCCAACTTCGCCAATCCGAAGTCCAGTATTTTTACCGTGCCAGACTTGCACAGGAAGATATTGGCCGGCTTGATGTCGCGGTGAATGATTCCTTTGTCGTGCGCGGCCTGCAAGCCATCGCAAATTTGGGCCGAGATCTGCAACAGTTCACGGAGTGGCAGCGGTTTTTGCTTCGCGGCAAACAAACGATCACGCAGGTTGTCTCCTTGAAGAAGCTCCATGGCAATAAAAGGCTGTCCCGCATGCTCTTCAATTTCATAGATGGTGCAGATATTGGGATGGTTCAGCGCCGAGGCGGTTTGGGCTTCACGCTCAAAACGCTTGAGAGCAACCGCATCACCGGCGAACTCTTCTGGCAAAAACTTCAACGCTACCAGCCGACCCAGTTTGAGATCCTCCGCTTTGAAAACCACTCCCATGCCACCGGCCCCGATGACATCGAGTACGCGGTAATGCGAAACCTTCTTCCCAGTGAGCGAGCTTGATTGAGGGGGCGCCTGGGTGGTGACCTCTCCGGGTGAGATTCCCGGCGCTGACTCCATGTACTCGGTCATGACCATCAATCGATAGCCACGCCGTCCTAACGTCTCGATGTACCGAGGGTTGTCCGCTGAATCCCCCAGGGCACGGCGGAGGGCCTTGATCGTCGCATTGATGCTGCGGTCGAAATCCACAACTGTATCGTTCGGCCACAACCTTCCTTTGATTTCATCGCGGGTAACAATCTTGCCCTCACGTTCAAGGAGCATCCGCAAAACCTGAAACACTTGTTCTCTGAGGAGAACCTTATGGTCAGGATCGGGCGCCTCAATTGATCGCAGTTCGCCAGTGCGGAAGTCGAGCTCAAAGGCTCCGAATCGAACGCGTCCTGAGGAAAGGGTGGGCATGGGAACCGTGCATAAACAAAGAGTAAAGAACCTTACCATTGGACTCGGAATTGTCGAATAAAAGCTGGGGACTAAATACCCCGCCGCGGCTAACGTCCTTAAGAATCAATAAGTTTCTGATTTCACCCCTATTTCATCGCAAAATCACCGCGGTTCCATTTACACCCCCTTGCGGCTGCGGTATTCAGAGAACATGGGCGCGACGGATCGAGCCAGGGGCCAAACGTCCAAGTTGATTGCCATCATCGATGACTGTGAATCGATGCAAGGCTCGCTCCGGGACTTAATCAAGTCGACTGGGCTCGTGGTGCGGTGCTTTGGATCGGCGGAAGAATTTCTTGCATACGATTTGCACCGTGAAGTCGGGTGTCTGATCGCCGAGATCCAGATGCCGGGGATGTCGGGTTTGGAACTGGAGGCCAGGCTCAAAGAGGAGCAATGCAATATTCCGATCATCTTTATTGCAAGCAATGGGGGCGCCAGGATGCGGATTCAGGCGATGAGAGAGGGCGCAGTCGAGTTCCTGGCGAAACCGTTGGATTATCAACTATTGCTCAAAACGGTCGGAGCAGCACTTGATTTGTGAGCGACACGGCTAAACAATCCGATCGAATGATAGGAGATTTCTAGTGCCAGAGTATGCAACCCTCACCTGCCCTGAGGCAGACCAACCTGATCGAAGATTCGAGCGGATCATCGGCCATAGCGCCGCCCTGGAAACTGTTCTCGAACAAGTAGAACAGGTGGCTTCCACTGATTCGACGGTACTCATCGAGGGGGAAACCGGCACCGGAAAGGAACTCATCGCACATGCCATTCACAACGCCAGTCAGCGCTGCGGACGCCCATTTATCAAGCTAAATTGTGCGGCGATTCCCCTGGATCTGCTGGAAAATGAATTGTTCGGTCACGAGAAGGGTGCCTTTACCGGTGCCATTGCGCAGAAAATCGGGCGCTTCGAAACGGCCGATAAAGGTACGCTGTTCCTGGACGAAGTCGGTGACATCCCTCCTGCCCTGCAGCCGAAGTTGCTGCGTGTCTTGCAAGAGCAGGAATTCGAGCGTTTAGGGGGCGGTCGCACGCACAAAGTGGACGTTCGGCTGGTAGCGGCAACCAATCGGGATCTGGTGAAAATGGTAGTTCGCGGGCAGTTTCGCAGTGACCTGTATTATCGGCTCAACGTCTTCCCCATCTTGTTGCCGGCACTGCGAGAGCGCCGGGAAGACATTCCTGCTCTTGTCGGGCATTTCGTGAAGATGTTTAGCCGCCGCATGGGGAAGCAAGTCGACAGGATTCCTGCGGAAACCATGGCTGCCTTCCAGTGGTACTCCTGGCCTGGCAACATTCGCGAGTTACAGAACCTGGTGGAGCGCGCGGTGATCCTTTCGCGGGACGGCGTGCTGCCAAACCCACTGCACAAAAGGCAAACAGAGTTCATGATCCCCGGTCTGCATCGCACTCGAACTTTCCACTCATCAATGACCTTGCAAGACTCGGATCGCGCTTTGATTTTGGAAACACTTGAGCAGGCCGGCTGGATCGTCGGTGGACCGCGCGGCGCAGCGGCGAAACTGGGGCTGAAACGAACCACGCTGCTGGCCAAGATGACAAGGTTCGGTATCTCGCGGCCTATCCTTCAGGAAGGAACCGGCGTTCCCGGAATCGCGTAAGAAGATGCCCAGATTTGAGGGTAGAACTGGCAAGACATCAGCTTTTGTGGGTTGGGTTGTGGGTTGGAAATCCACTCGCCAGGCCCCTGCTAAGCGGTGTGTCTCTGACGCTCCAATGCCAGACGGAGAGCCTCTGCCCTCCCCGAAGCGCGCTACGTGGTTTGGTCCACCACCTTCATCTGTTCTTCATTCATCCGCCCACCGTGCACCGTGATTTGAGCGAGAGCAGTTTCGATCTCGCGCAGATCATCGGCCGTCAGCTCCACGTTGATCGCTCCCAGGTTCTCATGCAGGTGATCGATATTGCGTGTGCCAGGGATGGGAACGAGCCACGGGTTTTGCGCGAGCAACCAAGCCAGTGAGATTTGAGCCGACGTTGCCTTCTTCTTTTCAGCCATCCGCCCGAGCAAATCAACAATCGGCGCATTCGCTGCGATATTTTCAGGGGAAAACCGGGGAAAACCGGATCGCATGTCCTTTTGGGGATCGAACTTCGTTCCCGTGTCTATCTTCCGCGTAAGATAACCTTGCCCGACCGGGCCCCAGGGTACGAAGCCTATTCCCAGCTCTTCACACGTTGCCAGCACGCCGTTGTTTTCCGGATCTCTTTGCATCACCGAATATTCCGTCTGGATCGCCGTCACACGCTGGACGGCATGCGCCCGGCGGATGGTCTTGGCGCTCGCCTCGGACAGACCGAAGTGCAAGACCTTTCCTTCTTTCATCAGCTCCTTGACGGTATGTGCCACATCCTCAATGGGCACATGGGGATCGACCCGGTGCTGGTAGTAGAGATCAATGCGGTCGGTTCTGAGGCGCTTCAGTGATTCCTCGACTACTTTCCGGATGTGCTTTGGTTGGCTGTTAAGAGCGCCGCCCTTTTCGTTGTCGAAGCCAAACTTGGTGGCGACAGCGACCTGATCGCGGAAAGATGCAAGCGCTTCCCCCACCAAGTCCTCATTCGTATAGGGGCCGTACACTTCGGCGGTATCAAAGAACGTGACGCCTTTCTCATGGGCGGCGCGCATGACTTGAATGCCTTGGTTCCTGTCTGCGGGGGGTCCGTAGTTGGCGCTGAGGCTCATGCAGCCGAACCCAATGGCCGAGACTTCCAGAGTTCCGAGTTTGCGTGTTTGCATGGTGTTTCCTTCCCCATCGTTGTCGCATTCCGAGATTAGGAGCAAATGCGGTGAAGGCGGTAGCCCGATCCTTCCGATTTATTGCCTATTCCTCTGGCTAAGGAAAGAAAACTTGGCCCACAGGGAAGCGCGCGGCAATTCTTGGGCAAGGGCAACGATGCTCATTTTCGCCGCGACTCTAGCAAGCGATCAATCAGCGGACTCAGGTCTTCAAAACTCTCCATCAAGACCACGATGGCTTTTTCAAGGCCATTTGAGTCAATCTCGAGCCACCCCTGCATCAGTGTCAGAGGCCCGTAGTCCACACTCACGTTGGGCCAGGCGTCGCGCGAGGGTGCGAAGGTCTTTCTGAAATCATTCGCGAAGTTTCTACTGGTGATCGAATAACCCGCCAGTTGCCGCAGTTTCAAAGCATGAATGTTGTAATTCACCCGGTTCTTCCTTGTTGACTCTGCATTCATCCATATGGAAAAAAAGATTCCCGATGTATTTTGCACACGATCCATCGGGTCGTTGGTCCAGGAGGTTTTTTGGAGCTTCAATACGGAACAAGCTTTGTAGAATCCATGCTTGCAGACCAGCCCATCGTGGTTTCGCTCATCAAAGCGGGCTTTGATCTTCGCGAATACGGCGCAAAACTGCAGCGCATCGTCTGCTCCCATCGGTCCATCTCCTCGTTTAATCTTGTATCGCGCCATGGCGTCGTTCGCCAATTCTTGGATATGACAAAAGCTTGGTTCGTAACTCTGCCAATCCGGAATCAACCGTGAAGACGAGCTTGGCATTTGACGACTCGGGCGCAAGTGGCATACTTCGCCATCGTTGCCCAGTCAAATGCAGCGCTAGCTCGACCTGCCCTGCCGCAAGCACTGCCCATTCATTGCCAATTTCTTCAATCACGCGAAAACCGAAATGTTTTTGATAAAACGACTTCAAACGAGCAACGTCTCGAACGTACAGAATGAGCCTGGTCATTGCTATCTGCATCTCGACTCCTGAGGTCGCGTGCTGCCGTTCATGTTGCCGCGCTGTCTTTTTGATCCGACAATACAGCTTCGGCGAGTTTGTCTAGCAGCTGAATTGACAAGCGGAGCAGGTCTTTTTCGAGGACGCTCAGCCGAGCATCCATAGCAGAAGCGAGCAAGGAAGCCCTGTTCTTGGCATCTTGAATGATTAGCTGACGGCCCTCGGAAGTGATCTCCAAATTCGACTGACGACGATCCAATTCGTCTTGCGCGCGCAGCACCCAACCGGACTCTTCCAACTCAGCCAATACGCGGGTAACGGACTGTGGCTGCACACCTTCAGCCGCAGCGATAGCTTTGGGCGTCTTTGGGCCGTCCCGATACAATTGCCCAAGAATGCTGTGTTTAGTAGCGCTAAGTCCTAGCACCTTCGACTCCGTTCGGAGGCGTCTATTAAGGCGCGCCAAACTCTGACGCAAACGGCCAGCCGTTTCCAGAGTTTCCCGTCCCATCTCACAACAGTACGCAGTGCCGTACTACTTTTCAAGTAGTTGTACGCAGTAGTTCAACAATATCTTTGCCATTTCGCTGTCATCCCCAATTATATACAACGCATATACGTATTACTATTGGATTTCGGGTAAAGTGATGGTGTTGCGGCACGATACTCAAAGCGAATGGAGCAGATTTGAGCGCAGCGCTAGCAACGACATAACGTGTTGGTTCCGAAATCGTTGAGGCAAGCGAGAAGAAACCAAAATTAGACGGGGTAGCCGAACAAGGATCAGGGTGTTCGCAACCTTTGCGTGACCGCCGAACCACACTGAGCATAGTGCTTGGCATTCCAGCTGTAGATGGTCGTAGCCCCCGCCTTGATAGCGCAGTGGGCAAGCATTGCATCATAAATGCTCCCACCCACGATCCCGAGGGCGGCGGAAGCCTCCAGGGCTTCGGCGTATTCGTCCCCGCTCAAGGAGATGACGGACAGACGCTCACGAATATCCACGATAAACAGGATTGCCTGTGCGCCGCTTAATCGATGCTTCCCTGGCATCCGGGTGAGGGTGGAATAAACTTCTGCCAGACTATGGGCTCCGCAGCACCCAGAAAACTTATCGTACTGGATGAACAGCTCGAGGCTCGCCTGGTGGTGTACATGGTCCCCGTAGAACACAGGTACCAGTACCGATGTGTCGAAGAACGCTTTCATTCACTGCTGCCGAGATTCGCCTGATCGCGTTCGGCGCGAATCTGTTGCAACATCGTGTCCGTTGCAGAAGCGGGCAAGGGCTGCCCGACCCGAAATACCCACACGCCATGTTCCTTTGTGAGGGGCCCGGTCCCACGGACGGGACGCAAAGTTATCTCTTCGCCGGTTGTCTCCATCTCCAAAGCGTCGCCCGGTTCCAGATGCAACTCCTCGCGAAGCGGCTTTGGAATCACCACACGACCGGCCTTGTCGATGGTCAGGCGAACATTCATCTTGGCATGATAAGATGGGTGGACCCAACAGTCAATGCCATTTTGTAGATCCCTTCATGGGGCCGGGTGCGTTCATTGCGCCGCTCGGGGCCGCGCTCATTCTTTTCTGGGCCCACCGCCACAACCGCATACTAGGCGGACTTCCTGCCGGAGACCTCGTATCCGCCGACAACGAGGAACGGAAATGCCCCGTTCTCATTTCGCATCGTTAACGCCTTAAAGGCAAACCTGACGCGTCGGTGCGCACAAAGACCGGAGCCATGAATCGTTCCTAAGCGCAATGGGAATACGCCCAGGGATGGTGCAGTAAGATGTGGGCTGGATTGTGGGTTGTCACATGAGGCCCATACGTTCCTAAGCTTTTGGAATGTATGGCGGGGACGACGGGGCTCGAACCCGCGACCTCTGCCGTGACAGGGCAGCGCTCTAACCAACTGAGCTACGTCCCCAGACGTAGTTTGAACAACTCAGCACTATATCACGTAGAATGAACGATTTCGCAGATTTCGCTCGGTTCGTCCAATTCTACCTTTTCGCTGCTGTGGACCCAATTTCGTGGGCAAAGTGGACACCAAACAACCCATCGCAACGACAAAATTGAGTTTATCAGAAGATAAAGCTCCTTGGCGTCTATGCCCTCTCGCGGATTGCGGCATAGTGTCTCCAAGCTGAACGACAAAGAGGAGGGAGACTTCACTTCCCTCTTGTCGATCACTTCGTGGAGAAGGCTGCTTGCTCATCGTTACTTTGACGCATCGATCAATGTCGCCGCGATGGGAGATAGGAGGCATCTCTTGGTGTCGATATTCCAGACCAGCTGTCGAAGAAGCGACGGGCACAGATAGGGTTGACGCTACCAGCAGGACGCAGGTCCTTCGACCTTCGACCCGGCCTCACGCGATGAGATTGCGAGCGTCACGCAGCTGCATAAGCAGGTCAAGCTAAACCTGGATGAGGCATTCGTAGATGCGACCTTCGCGAGGAGAGTTTCGGGCGCAGGAACGTTTAAACAAATCCCTAGGGCTTGACCAGAACGGGGATAAAAGTGCAGCCTTTTCCCCGGGGACCTGGCTGAACTCCGCGACTGTGCAGCGGTCAGTCAGCAACGACATGTTCTACGCGTTTGCGCTTTCGACGGATGCGGCAAACATTGATTCACCCTAACGAGAATCGCTGCTGGTCCAGTGCACGGTCAGCGGATTGCGGTGCCTAAAGCCGTCCGCGTTGTAGTTATTGGGCTCCGAAGTGTGACTGAGAGCCCTAGGGCACAAGTGAGTTGTCCGAACTCCTCGGAGTGGATGATAAGCATGTTTATCGCGTGGCCGCACGGGGTCGGCTGCCGAGCTTTCCTGTGGGCGGTGCTGTCCGTTTTGATCCCCAAGAAGTTGCTAACTGGCTCCGCTCGAAATATGGAACAGAAGCTGGCGTCCACAAGAGGACGCCACGTGGCGCTTCATCGAAGCAGGGCGAAACATCGTCTGCCGCATAAGTGTCAATCTAAAGATGGAGGCATCCTTCAAACAGCAGTCGGAGGAAGGGCGGTGAGTCCTCGAAAACGGCTGAAGTCGGACCCGTTGAACGTAAGGATGTAGGTGATCCCATGGGTGTACATGGACGCGGCCGGTCGAGCATCGTGCACCTGGACACCGGACACGGCGAATTCCACCACGATTCTCCGCCAGTCCCGATATACCGCTGGGCTGTCAGGCAGCAACTCCATTCCGGCCTCAATAAGAGCAACCTCGCTGTCCGCATCTTGAACGCTAAGACCAAACCCGTTCCGTGACTGAGGACGGGTCATCGTATTCCAAAGTTCGGCGATGTTTTGGTGGGTGTAATGCAGGGTCGTGGCTTGGATTGCCAATTTCGTAAGCGCTTTGTCTACCGCGAGGTGATTCGGATCGGAACGCCTGGGGATACGCAATAGTACATTGGTATCCACAAGACAGGCGTTAATCACCAGCTACTCATGGCCCTGGTAAAAGCTCTCGCGGGTGAACGCCTCGTCGGGAAGCTGTGGGATCTTGTCTGAGAACTGCGTCAAGGAATCAAGCCACGCGCGAACCTCCTCTGGATTCCGCGATGGTCTGCGTGTGCCGTTCACAAGATATATACGCTCGATCATGCTGCCGGCATAGACAGATGGTTCCACGCCTTTCGCGTGAGCTTCGGCGACGAGCCGGGCTTCAATCTCGGGTTTGAGTTCAATCTGAATCATTGTGTCCTCCGAACAGTGCCGAACGAAACGCTCTCACGAATGAGCATCCACTGCCAGGAATGGCCTCGCGGCCGCCTGATTTGAGCCTAGCATGAGGTGGCCGCAGAAACCATCTATTGGTCTAGGCGACCAATGCCGCCAGTTCGCCGCTGTTGACCTTCTGAGCTGCATCCTTCGACCGGATGCCCTTGAGGTAGACCATCGTGGATTTGATGTCTCGGTGTCCAAGCCAGGACTGCACGGTGCGGATGTCCACTCCGTCACGCAGATGGTTGGTGGCGAAGGTGTGCCGGAACTTGTGAGGGTGTAGCGGTAGGTAAGATGCGTGCGCTTCTTCCGCTGCATCTGCACGTAGCGGAGGTACTCGTCGATGGCTTTGCCGATGGGCGTCTTCGGGCTGACTCCGGCTCCGGTTCGGGTGCGGCGACGACACCGTCACGGATGGCACGAAGCTCCACAGCCTTGCGGCGGGCTTGGTCTACGTCGTCCTCGCGAACGGCGGTTTCGCGGCGGCTTGCCGCCTTCGCGCCACTCGATGAAGTAGGTGCCTTCGGGTGAACTTCGACCGCCCCGTTGCGGGATCTACGTCGGTCCTTGAACAGCCGTCGCGGCTTGCAGCTTGGAAAACGATCGGAGATAGTTCACCAGGTCCCAGGTGTTCTCTGGCTTGACCCGTTGCCCTTCGCCCTCCATTTCTCCTTTGCCGTTCTTGATGATGTAGAAGAGTTCACCGTCTGTATGTCCTTTTAGGGTTGAGGGGTCGCGAAAATCAGCCATTTTGGATTTCATATTCTTGGCCAGGTCGCCTGCACCTCCACCGTCGTCTCCATGGCACATGGAGCACTCATAACCGTAAATCTTTTTGGCCCGGCCCAGGGATTCGGCGGTTGCTTTCACCGGGTTGGGCTGGTTGACGGCCTCCAGGGGAATTTTGGAGTCGGCAGGAGCCGCACTCGCGGGGGGCGGCTCCTGCGGCGTTTGCGCGGAAACGCCACTGAGTACCAGGGCAGTAAGAATCAGGAAAGGCTTCAACATGGAGCCCCCTTAGGATGAAATGGAATGCGTGCAACACTGTACGCCCGTCACACGTGCCCCGTCGAGGGACTCCTTAGTCTTAGGAACCCCGGTCGCTACCAAGAGGCCGGGGAGAGTTTTTACCAGAAAATTGGCGACGCACGGTGATACTTTTTGCCAGATTCTCGAAGCGCGGGGGGCGCCGGAAAGAGTGTCTACTCCGCTGGGCGTCTTTCCATGTCTCGTTCATGCTCCAGCCGGGCGACCCGGAGATTTGCGGGCGCTTGCGCCATCTCAGGACAGATACTTTGGATGTACTCCTTGGCCATGTCATGAATGGCCTTCGGTTCCACCTCGTGAAATTCGCCCACTCTCCGCCCTTCTGCGTCCACCACAACAACCTGGTTCCCAAGTCTCTTCTCACGCAACAGGACAGTGGCCAGCGCGATGCCTATGCTGATAATTTCACCGGGCGTATAGCCGTATTGATTGGTAAGGGCCAGGACGTCTTCAACCAAGTCGGAGTGGAGATTGATCTTCATTTTGGCAGCACCAAAAACGTGGGCGTGTGCGCGTTTGTACTATTAGAACGGTTTACTTCAGTGACGGAAATGCAACTTCCGGGCAGGGCGCGGCCCATGGCGCATTCCTGATCAAGCATCACGAGTGTTCGGCGAAAAAAGGACAGTTGCATTACCAGTGAGCGAAGTGAGTATCTGCTCTCACCTTCCATAGAAGCATCAGAAATGTCACCAACAGGCAAGGTCATTGCCCATGCGAGCAAGGCTTGGTGGTTTGTAATAGTATTCGACCGGAGAAATTATGTTGATGCTTCGCGTCGCTGTCTTGTCGTCCCTTCTTTCTGTGGCCTTTGCAGGAGCCAATTCCCAGATCTCCGGCCAGGAGCCGCTGCAAGTCACCTCTCCGAACGGAGAGATTGTGTTTGTGCTTTCTGCACAGGCTGTGCTTCGCTACTCGGTCGATTTCCATGGCAAGCGCCTAATCGATGAATCGGAGCTTGGTTTGGACCTGCAAGGACAGCCTCCGCTCGGTCCGGACGGGCGCCCAGTGAAGGTGCAGCACGGCAGCTCGGACGAAACCTATACCATCCCGGTTGGTAAGACGAAGGACGTCCGCAACCACTACAACTCCCTCACCGCGGATTTTTCTCGTGAGTCCGGAGCTACGTTCTCGGTGGAAGTTCGAGCCTATGATGATGGAGTGGCTTTCCGCTACCTCGTTCCCGAACAGCTCTCCCTCAGCCAAGTGCACATTACCGGGGAGCGTACGCAATTCCGCTACAGCAAGGACGCGACCCTTTATCCGCTGGTGCTCAACGGATTCCAATCCTCTTACGAAGATGATTATCAGATGAGGACCGTCGGCAGTCTGCATCGTGACTGGCTGATCGCGTTACCTCTGCTGGCCGAGGTTCCCGGCACCGGTTGGGTCGCCATCACGGAGGCCAATATCGACAACTATGCAGGCATGTACCTGCGCAGCGATCAACCGCTTTTCAGCCTGAAGGCCCAGCTCTCACCCAAAGTCGATGACCCCACCGTCGCCGTAGAGACCAAGACTCCTTTCAAGACACCTTGGCGTGTGCTCATGATCGGGGATGCTCCCGGACGCCTGATTGAGTCAAACATCATTCTCAACTTGAATCCCCCGTCAAAGATTGCCGACACTTCGTGGATTCGAGCGGGAAAATCCGCCTGGGACTGGTGGTCGGGGGACACAGCGACCGGGGTAAGTTTCACTCCCGGCATGAACACCGAAACTTTAAAGCATTACATTGAGTTTGCTTCCGATTCCGGCTTTCCCTATATGCTCATCGACGCCGGCTGGGCCCAGTCCACGCCGGGCGCCAAGGAGGGCGATTATGCCGATCCGGCAGATATCACCCACTTCAACCCTAAGGTCGATCTTCCCCAATTGCTGCGTTATGCCAAAGAGAAGAACGTGCGCATCTGGCTTTGGTCCCATTGGACCTCGGTCGACAAATACATGGATCAGGCCTTTCCCCTGTTCGAACAGTGGGGAGTCGCCGGGGTCAAAATCGACTTCATGAATCGCGACGATCAGTGGATGGTGGATTGGTACCGCCGAGTGGTCGAGAACGCCGCCGAGCATCATTTGATGATCGATTACCACGGCGCGTTCAAGCCGGATGGCTTACGCCGCACTTATCCCAACCTGATGACCCGCGAAGGAGTGATGGGCAAGGAGTATTCCAAGTGGTCCTCCCGCGTGACCCCGGTGCACAACACCACACTTCCCTTCACCCGTATGCTCGCGGGTCCTATGGATTACACCCCGGGCGCCTTCCACAATTCCAACCTGGAAAACTTCGTCGCGCGTAGTGTGATGCCGATGGCGCTGGGAACGCGCGCTCAGGAGTTGGCCTTGTATGTAGTGTTCGAGAGTCCGCTGGAAATGGTTTCTGACTATCCTGAAATATACGAAGGGCAGAAAGATTTCGTTTTTATTAAGCGGGTACCCGCCACCTGGGATGAGGTGCGCGTCCTCGATGGACTCCCGATGCGGTATATCACCCTGGCCCGGAGGAGCAGTGCGGATTGGTATGTTGGGTCGCTGACGAACTGGGAAGAGCGAAATACCAGCGTCCCGCTCAATTTCCTGGGCGCGGGCAAGTATGTTGCTGAAATCTACGCCGATGCTCCGGACGCTGCCAGCAATGCAACCCACACCACCTTCAGCCAACGGCCCGTCGACCGGACCACGGTTCTCGACATCCACATGGTTTCCGGCGGCGGCAATGCAATCTGGATCCATCCGGCTAAACCATGAAGGCACCCATCCTACGCAGCAGTATGAAAGAGAGGATCCATGGGCACTCAAGTCGATGCACGCATTCCCTACCGCCACCCGCAGCCCAAGGAAAGCTTCCCTGAGCTGGTGATTCCCAATGCCATCCCTGAGGATGAGCGCTTGTGGGTTCCGCAAGCGGAAAATGTGTGGTTTCGCCCGCTGTGCCTGTCTGCCAGCCGAGGTTATTGGATGAATCTTCTGCGCGTGCGCAAGTCGGGCGTTCTATCGCGCCATCGCCATCCGCAGCCGGTGCACGGCTTTGTGCTCAAGGGCAGCTGGCATTACCTGGAACACGATTGGACGGCTACGGAAGGGTCTTATGTTTATGAGACCCCGGGCGAGACGCACACGCTGGTGGTGGAGGACGACGTTCCGGAAATGATTACGCTGTTTCAGGTAAATGGCGCCATGATCTATGTCGATCCTGATGGTAAGGTCCAGGGCTATGAAGATGTGTTTACCAAGATCGATCTTTGCCGCCGGCATTTTGCGGCGGTCGGCTTGGGAGAGGACTACGTAGATCAGTTTTTGCGTTAGATCTGCTCTTGTTCGGAGCTGGAAGGGCATGCTTGGCGCCCGCGTCTGAAAGCAATTGAAAAAATCGTTTTCGCCCCACGTACGCTGGGGCGAACGTGGGGCACCCGGACAGAGTTGTTAGGCCGGTTTCGCCTCAGCCCTCGTCGGCGGAGGGGCCGTACATGCCTGGGATGGGAGCGCCCAGCGCTCGCAAATCGCGCCCCAGTTGCGCGCGATGGTGGATCATGTGATTCAGCACCCAGGTGCGAAAGACGACGTAGCGCGAATCGTTGATCCAGGTCTGGTCGCCTGCCGTCATCTTCCAGTTGTCGTCCCATTTGGCTGGATCAAGGTCCGCGAGGGCCTGTGTCGATTTTTCAGCGTCCCGCTCGAACTTCTGCAGAATTTCAGATTTGCTCGCCGGCTGCCAGGGCTTGTAGCCGGCCATATCAAAGACCAGGCCGTCTTTGGTGAGCGTGTCGACGCCCCAGGCGCCTGCCGCCTCGGAAACATGACCAGCCAGACGGCCCAGCGTCATGGATTTCGGATTCGCCTTCCAGGTCAGATCGGCATCGGCCGGAATCGCATCCAGCATCTTGCGTGTCGCGGCAAGTTCACGCCCGTACTCGGCTATCAGTTCCTTTTGTATGTCCATCGCCCCACCTTCCGGAATTTGCTGCTGCCACAGGATACGAGAAGTTCCAACATCTGGGGATGAAAAGTAGAGTGACAGGTTCGCCATCCGCTAAGTATGGATTCGGACGGAACCGAAATGCGGCGGCGGTGCACCCATTTCAAGCGCTCGTGACCACGCGCGAATGTCCTCACAGAGTAAAGCAACCGAGACGGATCCGAAGCTGGCTGGATAACGCTCGAGCCGTAGCAGGGCTCGCTCAAATAACCTCGCGGCGCCCAGAGGATTGTTACGTTGTAAGTGATGGAAGGCGGCGGTGACCTGGATCAAGCCTTGCAGGAACATCTTCTCTGGCTCCTGTGCCACCAGCCAAAGACTTTCCCAGGACTCGTGCGCAGCAAAGAACTCGCCTGCACGATAGTGCCTGAGACCTTCCGCAAGTGCGCCCTCGGTCCAATCGAATTGCATCCGCCTGCTTCCTGCGTCAAGCTAACATTGTAGGGTGAGCCTATCTGCCTTCGGGATGTCGTTCCTGGTGCCGCGGCCGATCGAAATTGCCGCCGGCTGGTTCTGCATGGGCTCCGATGCTGGTCAGGAGGTCGAAGCCCCTGTTCATCGCGTTTGGGTGGACGGCTTTGCCATGGCACCCACCCAAGTCACCGTAGCAGAGTACGCGCGGTTTCTGGACGCTAGCGGGAGGATGGCCCCGCCGTTCTGGGACGATGCTAACTTCTGCCATCCGCAACAACCGGTCGTGGCCGTTTCGTGGTTCGACGCCGCCGCTTACTGCGCGTGGCTTAGCGCGGCGACCCGCTCGCATTATCGGCTACCAACAGAGGCCGAGTGGGAACGGGCTGCGCGCGGCGGCGCTGACGGCAGGATGTTCCCCTGGGGGGATGATCCGCCAATGTCCCGTCCTGGCTACCCTGCTCGTTGGAAGAACGGACCTGAAGAGGTCGGACAATCGGAACCCAATGCTTACGGCTTATTCGAGATGTGCGAGAACGTACATGAGTGGTGTAGCGATTGGTTCGCAGCCAATTACTATGGGAGCTCACCGGATCGGAATCCGCAGGGGCCGGAAACGGCCACCAGAAAAGCTTCGCGGGGCGGTTCGTGGCGGCACCAGATCAAGATCTCGCGATGCTCGGCTCGCTCCAGCATTCCGCCGGAATTCAAGTACGCGGACTATGGCTTTCGGATGGTGCGCGAGACCAGCAGCTGAGCACTCCCGACAGGAGGAAGATGGACGCGACGCTCACCGATGAAGAGGCTGCACGGCCGCTCAAAGAGCAATACCTGCCGCTGCGCAAGGTAGTCGCGGTGGGCGTGGGCAATGCCCTGGAATTTTACGATTTCCTCACTTTCTCCTTCTTTGCCATCCAGATCGGCCACTGCTTTTTTCCCCCATCCCAGACGTCGCACGGACTGCTCTATTCCCTGGCGAGTTTCGGCCTGGGTTTTTTGACCAGGCCGCTGGGTGGCGTGGTCATCGGAATTTACGGCGATCGGGTTGGCCGCAAACCGGCGATGGTGCTTTCCTTCGCTCTGATGGGGGCGGCTATTCTCGGCCTCGCACTTACCCCGTCCTATGCTCAGATCGGCATGCCGGCCCCGATTCTGCTGGTCACCTTTCGCCTGCTGCAGGGATTCGCGCTGGGGGGTGAAGTCGGTCCATCCACCGCATTCTTGGTGGAGGCGGCGCCGCCCTTGCGGCGAGGCCTTTACGTTTCCATCCAATACATGACTCAGGACATGGCAGTGCTGGCGGCAGGATTGGCCGGCTACCTGCTCACCACCTGGTTGTCGCCGGCGGCGCTTGATGCCTGGGGCTGGCGGGCCGCATTCCTGATCGGAACCGCAGTTGTCCCCATCGGTCTTTATATGCGACACAACCTGCCGGAAACCATACACGACGCCGATCGGCAGGTTGCTGCGGCTAAGCCGCAGCCCGTGCCGACGCGGCTGGTGGTTCTCGCCCTGATGTTGATGATGGCGGCCACCATCTATCTGTACGGGCTGGACTACATTACCACCTACGCCCAGGACAGCCTCCACTTAACCCCCTCGCTGGCCTTCGGCGCCACCATGGTCGTCGGCATCTGCGCGGTCATTGCCGACCCGGTGAGTGGTCTGCTGTCAGACCGGATCGGGCGCAGGCCAGTGATGCTCGGAGCGGTGGTGATGCTGGTGTTGCTGCTGGTTCCGTCCTATATGGCCATGACTCGCCTGCACAGCGTATCGGTGCTCTATGGCGCGGTGGCTATCCTGGCGGTTTTGCAAGCCTTTCTCACCGCACCCGCGCTCATCACGGTGACTGAGTCATTGCCCAAGGCCGTTCGCTCGGGCGGGCTCGGCATTATCTATGCCCTTTCCACTTGCGTCTTTGGCGGTTCCACCCAGCTGGCCATCAAAGCGCTCACCGACCTGACGGGAAGCCCACTCGCTCCGGCCTGGTATATGACGGGCGGTGTTTTGGCAGGAGGCGTGGCCATGGCGCTCATGCAGGAAACCGCACCGATCAAAAATTGAGACCTGGGTTTTTCCACGTAAACAGTCTGCAAAGAGAAACCCAGGTCTCAAACGCGAGACCTGGGCCACCCACCTCTCTTCTGCTGCTCGTCCTTGTCTTGACTCTAGCGATGGCTCCCGCCGCCGCCCCCACCTGCAGAACCGCCGGAACTGGAGCCACTGGAGCCTCCGCCTCCTCCGTGAGAACCACCTCCGCCCGAACCGCCAGCTCCGCCTCCTCCGTGAGAACCGCCTCCGGCCGAGCCACCATGAGCGCCTCCAGCTTCTCCACCGCTGCGCCCGCCGCCCCCGCCGCTAAAGCCGCCATGTCCCCCGGCAAAGCTGCCGCCTCGGGCCTGCAGCGTGCCACCGTGGTTGGTGACAGGTGTGGAAACGGTTGCGGTTTTAGTTCCGTGCATGACCTCATGGGACATGTTGAAGGTTTGTAACTTGGCATTGAAGGTCAGGGGCACACCCCTGGTAGCCGTCAGTCTTCCTCCTCTTAGTCCGTCTTTCATCACGTGCGCCTCCATATGCGGCGCTTCCGTGCGGGATAACGGAGTCAGATAGGCACTGCGGAATTCTCGCGGTGGTGATTTGAGCTCTTCGATCGGCTTGCCTGGCTCGAACTTCAGCCGTTCGACCGATATTCCATTCTTGTTGTTGAGTGCGAAGATTGTTTCCTTTCGGTTGATTGGCGGCCGGCCTTTCACATCGTAGGGATGGATAGGGACAAAGCCGACCTTATGATCGCTCTTGACCCAACGGACGGGCGCGATGTGGTGGCGTTTGTGACCGACCACCCAGCAATAGTGATGCCGCCGTTGAACCCAGCTCCCGGCGTGACACACGGCCCAGTTCCATCTGGCCGGACCTGGTGCTACTCCGCTATCTATTAAGCTCGAGGCGCCTGTTATCGGATCGTTGAACACCCGATAGCGAACTGCCGTTGGGAAGCACGGGAAGTAGTCCAGCACGTCGGTCATCCGAAGGGGATCGGGAAAGCCCATCTGCGCCTGGACCCCACTGAACCTGGTAGCCGGATGAAAATCGGCTCTCACGATATGCGCGCCTGCAAAAGCCGAAGCGGAAGGCGGCCACGCCTGCGAAACCTTGTCGCCCGGTAACTGCCGGCCTTCCGGGGCCGCTGGCTGGACGTTCGGTTCCCAGCAGGTCCCATAGGGAGCGCAGTCAAAGAATGTTCCCTGCCCCTTCAGGTCTGCCAGTCCGGGAATAAGAGAAGTAAGCCCGGAAGCTTTCATCACTTCCTCGTTCGCCGCGGTCCGTTGAGCGACCCGATCCGCGACCCACTTATCCCAATCCGCAAATGCGCCCGCATCCTCCTTAGGTCCGGCGTAGTCAATGGGGTGTCCATCACGAAGATACTGCGTCGGGCCTTTCACTCCCATGGTCTGCGCCACTCCAGGCACCGGCACAAGTCTGCCGCTCACCTGCGTCTGGGCGGCTCCATCGAGATAGCTACTGATGCGTGCGTTCCAAGGAGACAGATACTTGGCGACAAAAGTATCTGTAGGGGTCCTTAGGAAGAACTGTTCTCCAGTAATGTTGGGGAACACATTCAGCGAAACAGTTCCGCTAAGCAGCCCGAGATCGGTATAGGGCGCCCCGCTGGCGGTGTGCAGATCGTTGAAAGTAAGGACGGAGTTTTCTCCCAAATAGAGAGTCGAATCATCCTCAAACTCAATCTCTGCGCGTCCTGTCCCGGTTACCAGGCTGAAGCCTGTTTCCAGCGGAAGGTTGGCAACTGCTTTCTCCCAGACGGCGCCGGCAGGCTTTTCTTTGGCCTCGCCGCGGGCAATGCGTACATCGCCTTCCACATAGCTGATGCGAACAATCTGGGCATACGTCTCGTCGGAATAATGATGTCCGAGGATGAAGAGTGCTTCCTCTTTCAGCTTCTCAGAGGAGTCGCCGTTAAGAATCTCCTGGATCTGTGCCAGGGCCTGTGACTCATCCTTCTGCATCAGGACATTGAGCGCCAACAATCTCAGGTCGTCGTCCTTTAATGCGTTGGGCTCGACGGGTTTGCCGTCCTCTGCGCCAATCTCGATGGCCAATGCGCTACAGTCATGGTTCCAGCTGCTGGCCGGGTACTCATGGCTCAGGGCGGCACAGGTCTCGAGCGAAGTCTTTGCTTGTCCTTGTTTCTTCTCCGCATAGGACTTCCAATAGAGGGCCCCGTCGGAGTGGTCGCTATGCTGGTTGGCAACCGTGGTGAAGATTGCTTCCGCATTTGCCCAGCGGCTATCGTTGATGGCGCGCATTCCGTCGTTATAGAGACTGTTATCGGCAGCGCTTAACGAGGCTGGAATCCCATCGAGTTCAGCCAGGTCTCCGCTTGCGGCGAAACTTTGCCCCCAGGCGGCCTGCGCGACCGATGCGTAGAGCATCACTCCCAACAGCCCGAAATCATAAGCATGTCTGGATTTCATATCGTGTCCCCCTTCGTATGCGTGGTTGAGGCCGCGTGGCGCGAACGCAATACCCGCACCTCAAATAACAGCCCATCCGCGTTCATTTCCTCTTGCAATCTGCTAATGGTTTGACTGTTCAAGCCCTCTGGCTGGTTTGCCAGCTCAATGAGCAGATGGTCCAGACGATCGAGCGCGGTTGCCAATGCCTGATCGTCCGCATGCTTCGCGTTTTGCCGGCAGATTCGGTTTGCGGGCAAAAGACTGCGCGCCTCGTCGCGCAGTGGGGAGGGCAACTTGCCGCTATCGGCGTCGGCATGTTTCAGTTCCACCAACAACCGTTCCGAACGGTCCAGATGGTCGCTCAAAACTACCACCACAACCCGCTGGGTTGGCTCGACGACGCTTTGTTCATGTTGTTGAGTATGGTTTTGCGCGACGGTCTGCACCTGTCTGTGCTCCCATAGCCTGCCGCCGAGGAAGGCACAGACAACCAGCGCAATCCCAGCGGCGGCATAACTTAGAGCCGGCCACAGTCTGCCGCGGAACCAACTCTGCCGCGATTCATACGCGGGTAGCGAGCCCGCAATCGATTCCCAGACACGATGACCATAGGCAGCGTCGCGAGCCGGGGCTTCGGCAACCTTCATATCCGCCAGGTCGGTGCCCAGGGTGTGATAGGCCTTGGCGCATTCCGCGCATGCCTGCAGATGCTGTTGCACAGCATGGTTGTCGTCCTCGGCATAAGCGTGCGCGATCAGTTCTTCTTCGCTCAAATGATTCATATCTTCACCTTCAAGATTGCCAATCGGCGGCGCAGTTTTTGTACTCCGCGAAATACAGCTTGCTTCGCCGCGTTGGGCTCTATGCCCAGTGCGGTTGCAATCTCTTCGCTGTTGCAGTCTTCCATGTGTCGCAGGACAAAGGCGGTCCGCTCCGTGGGTGTCAGGCTCAGCATCGCCAGTTCCTGCCTGGCGCCTATTTCTCCGCTCAGTAATAGCCGGTCCGGACCTGCGGCTAAATCTGCCACCTGCAGTTGGTGTTGCTCAGGGTCTGATTCCTCGCCCACTCTGCTGTTTTCGTCCCTTCGGACTCGGTCGATCTTATTCAGTGCGCAGCGCACCGCGATGCGATAGATCCAGGTTCCAAAATCCGACCGCGACTCAAAACTCTCCAGCTTTCGGTACCCTCGCAGGAACGCCTCCTGGACCACATCTTCGGCATCGGCTTGGTTCCCGGTGATGCGAAATGCCACCCGGAACAGCCTCGCGCTATGGCCCACGACCAGGGCTTCATAAGCGTCTTTGTCTCCGGAGAGAACCGCCCGGATTGCTGCCTGGTCGTTCTTGTCCATGCGGAACATTAGACACCCCACCCCAGAGGGCGGTTAGGGCAGATTTTCCGGTAAAAGGTCAGCGGCAGTGGAAGGGATTGGGCATGATAACAATTCATGCAGGGGAAACCGCCTCCTTCACCGGAAAAAACGTACCTCAGCGGCTAAAGAGCCTGGGTGAAAACTCGACTTCCCTCAGGGGACAACTTTACGGGCTGCGCAAAAGCTCTGTTTTGTATCAGGCACGACTTTAGTCGGGCCGCACACGATTGAGAAAACGTCGGGCTTTAGCCCCTGAGGGCTCCTTTACGGGTCTCATGCAGACTCTAAAAGCCGTCTACGGCATTGTCATTTACGGGCCGCAACAAAACAGTCCCGCAGAGCCTGCCCTGAGCTTGTCGAAGGGGACGGAACAACCTGTAGCCCGGCACGTCAGTGCCGGGTAGCTAAGCTTTATCAGGCGAGTCCCGGAGGGACGACACATCCCGGCTCAGGCCGTGCCCTTCCAGCACCGAGCTCTCACGCAGACTCTTAAGGGGTGGCAAGATAGAGCGCTCACACGGGTTTGAAATCCCGCTCCCCCGGACGGATCAAACTTTGAGAGCCTCAGGCTTATTGCAAAGGTGTTGGATAGATACGTGCTGCATTGTCGTGAAGATAGCCGTGGGCAAACGCCAGTGCCCGCTGCTCGCTTACTTCCCGGTTGAGGATCATTCGCGAGAGCGCGGCGGCGAGTGCCTTTCGCGCCGACTCAACGGCCAGCCAGTCGCTCTCTTCTGCTCCGATGGCTTCATTGAACGGAAATGCATCCGAGCCGAACACCACCTTGTCCGGGTAGAGCAGCAGCCAATGGCGCAGCACCTGGGCTAGATCCGCAGGATACAGATACAGGCCCATCAACGAGGAGTCAAGGTAGACATTCTCACGCGCGGCAAGCCAAATCGCCTGGTCCTGAAACGGATAACCTCCATGCAGGAGAACGAAGTTCACATTGCTATAGCGGGGGTCGCGCAGCACGTTTTCCAGGTTTAAGACGTTGCCGCCACTCAGGCTATAAAAGTCGCCGGTCCCTACGGCGGTATGTATTTGCACGGCGAGATGTAACCGGCCCGCTTCTCGCAGCAGATAGCGAAACATGAAATCTTCGAATATCGTGTGCTCCGCGGCGGAGGGCCTGCCGCCTGAGACGTACCGGTTGTAAATGCTCTCTGCCGCAGCCTCGGGCGGGTCGTCGAAGTGCAGGCCGCGGAAATAGGCAATTTCGAACTTGATCGATACTCCGCCGCGGGCGCGATTCTGCTCCACAATCTTGCTGACAAAAGCCAGGTACCTGGGGAAGGTTGCCGGCAAGTTGCTTAACCCGGCCTGGGCAAGTTCGCGTTTCATCAGCTTTTCCTGGAGTGGAACATAGACACCCTCGTCTATGTTGCGCGCGGTCAGTTCGCTATTGTCCAGTGGGAAGAGAAACGAGTCGACGAAAAACACCCAGTGGAAACGCTTGCGGTCTAGGTAAGCGGGCATGGCCACACGGTTGGCCATCATGGTCTCCACATTCAACTGGTCGAGGATGCGATCAAAGTACTGATCACCCGGATAGCTTTGGCGCAACTCTGCTTTTTTGGTAACGAGCCACTTCAGATGCTCTGGCGTGTTATCGGAGTACGGATAACTGAAGAGATCTTTGGAAGCCTCGATGAGCTCTGGATTATCGGAGAGCAGCCTGAATGGCGGATGCGATGGAGAAGAGGCCATCGCGTCGACGTCTGTGTCGTCAGCAAATCCAGGATGGCCGTGATCGTCGAAGATCGGGATGAGATGTATCTGGCGCAGCATACGGTCGTAGGTCTGCTGGTAGCCAGGCGCCATGTCAGGATTGGCCTGCGCGCGTAGCCTCGGCGAGCCTGTGCTGAGAAGCACGCTTGAGATGACAATGGCGAGTTTAACTTCAAAGTTCAAATAATCACTTTAACGGGACTAAATTGGGTGTGTGAGAACTCGAAGTGAGATGTGGGATACCGCAGGTCTTCCCCTCAAACCTGCCGCGGGTCCCACCGCTCCACACGGGTGCCCTAGGTTCGCCAAAGCGTACCTGGGCCGAAAACGATGGGCGAAGCCCTACCTTAGCCTTTCGTTCCAGACCCTGCGCGTTTGTCATCCGACCGAAGAGTAGCCTACTACTAAAGTCCTTTGAACCATCCGCCGTCTACCAGCAAGGTCTGGCCGGTAATAAACGATGCCCGCTCGGAAGCCAACCAGACAATAGCATCGGCTATCTCGTCCGGCCGGCCGATGCGCTTCAGAGAGGCTTCTGCTCCTAAGCGGGCTTCGAAGTCCGCCGGACTGACACCCGCATCCTGCGAGCGCTTGGCGATAAGTTGCTTCAGCCGCTCGGTTGCGGTAAAGCCGGGGCCCACGTTGTTCACCGTAATTCCGTCTTTGCCAAATTCGTTGGAGAGGCTCTTCACCAGCCCGACAACACCGGCCCGCACAGCGTTCGAGTAAATCAGATCAGGGACCGGCTGACGCACCGTCATCGACGTAATCGTCACCAGCCTGCCCCAATGATTTTTCTGCATCCAGGGCAAAACCGCGCGCGCAAAGTGGATGGTGCTCATGAAGTTCATTTCCAAAGCACGATGCCACTCCTCCGTCGTGGTGGCAAAAAACATCTTGGCCGGCGGCCCGCCGGCATTGGTGACGCAAACATCCACGCCCCCAAACTCCTCCGCCACATGCTTCACGAAGGCTTCGACGGCCTGCGCGTCGGTCACATCCAGCGGCTCGGCCAATACCTGGGCGCTCGAGCGTTCACGAATCTGCGCTGCCGCCGCGTTCAGCTTCTTGGCATCGCGCGAGCAGATGGCTACGCGGGCGCCTTCGGCGGCGAACTTCTCTGCCGCCGCACGCGCGATCCCATCGCTGGCAGCAGCCACGATCACACTGCGATCCTTTAATCCAAGATCCACTAGCGGGCTCCCTTTCGCAGGTAGGCATCGGTTCCATCAAGCCAATCCTGGCGCGGCGGATGAAACACGTCGAGATCAACCGTGTCCTCGATCGCAAGCGCCTCATGCGGCATGTTGGGCGGGATGCAGAGCACCTCGCCGGCGGAGACGGTGATCTCCTGGTTATCAATGTAGAAAAGCAATGCGCCTTCGAGAATATAAGTGACCTGCTCGTTATGATGGCTGTGCAGAGGCACCCTGGCGCCCTTCTTCAGAAGCACACGGGCCACCATCACGTTTGTGCCCACCACCATCTGCCGTCCGATGAGCGAGTTCAAGCTCTCGATCTCAATGTCTTTCCACTTGCTGTACTTTGCGACGGTTTCTGTCATGTCCGTTTCCTCTGCAAAACTTACCACATCATTGCTAGGAATGTGGGCTAGGAATGCGGCTTCCCTGCCGCGCCAAGCCAGGTGACGGCTCCATAGGCTCCCAGCCATGAGCCGATGGCGGCGAAGACGACGTAAATGGGATTGCCGGTATAGCTAATCACGGCAAAGGCAGAGAGCAGATACCAAACGCTGCTCCAGTTTGCGGCGACGCTCCTGCGGCGGGCGGCAACGGCCGCAGTGAACAGCACGTAGACCGCATCGGTAGCGGCCGTGGAGGCCACCACACCGGTCGCAATCAGCGGACTTGGCGCGTGGATCATTGAGTTTTCCTCTCCGAACTAAGCTTCAATCCCTGGTGGATCACGAATAGAAGAATGATGCCTACCGGCAACAAAACATAAAACCACACCAGCGTAGCCCGTGAGTGATCCGTCTCGACGGTGCAATCGGTGGTTACCTGCGCTAGGTCGCTTCCCCGCCGGACAGCAAGCGTAAGACTCTGCTTGCCAGGAGCGGAAAGATGCACCGTGGCTGATTGGAGCAGACGATTGCTCACCTGTCCCCTGGTTAGCCGCACGGTTGCGCCGGCAACCGTAAGATCGAGAATGGGATCCAGCAACACTTCCCCACTGCTGCGATCCTGTACCAGGACGCTGAAGTCTGCCGTACCTACCTCGAGTGGCTGGGGTGCAGCGAAGAGGGTGATGGTGAACGCACCAGCATCCTGGTGGAGAATCATCGTTCCGCCATCGCCGTGCGCCGCCATTGTCCCCATTGCCAGCATGAACACCGCGGCCACGCGGCGGAGAGCCTTCATGGGTTCATTATCACGCCGCGCATCTGCATCGGTTGCAGAAGGATCCATACGCCCGCCGCGTACCCGGCAGCAACCATGGTTGCCCAGGGCAACAGCAGCCATACCGCCCGGCTGGGACGCGCAGCCCACTCGAGCGCCCGTCTCCAGCCCAGGTACAGCGTGAACAAAAGACCGGCATCCAGCAGCAGAAGCTGAAGCGACAGTACAGCATGGGCGGACAGCAGGGGCAGTTCCATTCCCCATTGAGGCGGGGACAGAAAATGCCAGTGAAAATCTGCCGCGGCCTGATGAAGAACAGGCCCCAGGCTTGCCCAACCGGTAAAAAGATGAAAGAGGAGATGAGCGGCCCACATGGCTAATCCCAAAGGCAGGAGCGCCTGTGAGAAGCGGCAGAACAGTACCTTCTTGAAGCGCGCTCCTACGGCGATCAGGGGCAGCACCGCGAGCATCGCCAAGAGTGCGGCGTACTTGCCGGGTTGGGCCACCATCCACCAGGCATTCGCGTATGCGGCGATCACCACGACTAAGACGAGAGCAGCGACGTCGATGCGTGGCGAGGCAGGCGGAGGCGCCATAGCGAACAGGCCGATGTTGTCATGAGGACAGGCTTTGACGCAGTCCATGCACAAGGTGCAATCCATGTTTCCGGATTTTTGCGGCATGTACAGCTGCAGCTCACAGCCACGCTGCTGTGCGTTTCCGGCAATGCAGTCGTGGGTGGTACAACTCTGGCAGGTTGCCTGGCTGCGTGCCTGCAGGCTGAAGGGCGAGAGCAGCGAACCGGCAAAATTGAATTGCCCCAACGGGCAAAGATACTTACAAAAGCTGGCCCCGCGGAAGAAGGTGTCCACCAGGAAAGCCGCCGCGAAATACGCCACCAGCAGCCATGCTGTGCGCCGGGGATGGTCCCAAATAGCAAAAGCTTCGTAAGACCAGAAGAACAGGATCATCAAGGCGATCGCGATCCATTTGCTGCGCAGCCAGCGCGGCCATTTGAAACGGGCCAGGCCTAACCGGTGTCCGAACTCCCGCGGCAGCATGAAGGGGCACGACAAGCAGAAGATATTTCCTAACACCAAAAGCCCGATCACCCCGAAGGCCCGCACATAAGTCCAGGGCAGGACTCCGGCCAGGTTCATCGCGCTCACAGGCCGGCCAAGAAAGCCGTCGGCGATGACCAGCACCGCAGCCACGAAGGCGGCGCTCTGGAGCGCCATCCTACCGTAGCGAGCCCGCAGCACATAACCGATCAGGGGCAGCTGCAGCAAGTCGAGGCGCTTTGGTTGAGGCAGCACGATGCGCGCCGGCTGCGGATTGGCCAGGGATGAGCGGCGAGATGGCGGCGACAGAAGATGGATGGCGATGACCATCACCGGCACCAGGTAGAAGATGGACCCCACCACCCACATGAGCGCGCCCGCCGCCACCTGGTCGCTGAGCGAGGAATAGCTGGGGTAGATGACCCTGCCGGAAAAGGTGAGGAAGGCAGCCAGCGCGGTATTCACCAGGTCGGCGCCGACGAGATAAGGCAATATGGCCCAGCGAGAAACGCGGCTCGGGCTGGGCCAGGGTTGAATCACCGGAAACCAGAAGAGCAACGACGTTCCGAGAAAACAGGCGTGCTCCACCTCGTGCCACCCGGGCGAGCGGAGCGCCAGCTCGTAGGCCCGCGGCACATGCCAGCCGAGGTAGGCGATGTTCATCGCTAGCCAGGCCAGGACCGGATGGGTGAGCAAGCGCATTAGGCTATGCAGGATTGGGGTCCGGAAGAAGGGACCCAGGCCGTCGCGCAGCATGGAACGCGGCAAAGCCCGCAGCAACGGGACGGCTGGCGCCCCCAGAAGCAGCAGCGGAGGGGCTACCGACATTAGTATCAAATGCTGTGTCATATGGGCGACCAGGAACAGGCCGTCCAATGTATCGAGAGGCGAAGCAACGGCGATCCATAAGGACAGCAGACCGCCGAGAAAGCACCACGCACGCCAAGGGGGGAAAATCAGCGGCCGGGTGCGGCGGATTTCGCGCCAGCCCCGGAGGTAGAGCAACGCAGTCGCGAATAGTCCGGCTGTGGCCCAAAAAGGAAAGGCCCAGGAGCTCCAAGCGGCCTGTGATACTCCGTCTGACATGACTCCCTTTCGCCTTGCAAACGACAAGTGGGTGGCCCAGGTCTCGCTTTTGAGACCTGGGTGTTCCGGTATAGCCACTACGCCGGAAAACCCAGGTCTCAAAAGCGAGACCTGGGCCACCCACTATTTTTTCGCCGAAGAAGCTGCGCTTCTATTCTGAGCCTGGCTGCTTGGGATCGAGTTCCCCGGTGTTTATATATTGCCGCGAGGCATCGCGTGCCGGCCGCTGACCCTCGGGGTGCAGCGTCTCGAGAAAGCTGACCAGTGCGGTCACTTCTGCCGGAGAAAGATTCTTGCCATAAGCCGGCATGTTCCCTCCGCCCTGCAGCACCTGGCGTACCAGCTGGTCATAAGTCAACCGGGTGGCCACCCCGTCCAGCGCCGGGCCGCGCTCCCCGCCTACGCCGCCAATCATGTGGCAGTTGCGGCATTGCTTTTCCTGAAAGACAATCTGGCCTTGCCGGCCCAGGGGCGTGGCCGTATGCACATAGCGAACAGGCAAGGTGTCCCCACTCCAGGCCTGCATTTGAGGACTCCATGGGGTGTAGGTCCCCAGCTGCTGACAAACCGCAAACCCTACCGCCAGAACCATGATCGAGAGCACGGCGATGGGCCGCCGCCTCCAATGCTTCTCCCCCTCGCCGGCAAAGAGCGGCAACGCGAGCAGGAACAGAATCCCCAAGGCAGGAGCGATCAAAATGAACGGAGTCTCGAGGTTTTCCGGGAGGAAAGAAAGAATGGTGTAAATCCACAAAAAGAAAAAGTCAGGCTTGGGCACCGTCTGAATGATGGTGGGGTCAGGCACGCCCGTCGGCCCGAACGGTCCCAGAACCGCCGCGCACAGCGCCACCGCAAACATGACCGCTGCTGCGAATACCAGGTCCTTCCACACCGCATCCGGCACAAAAGGAATGCCGTCCCTTTTGGTCAGTTCGTGGTATTCCTGAAGATAGGTGCTGCGCTTAACGATCCGGCCCGGCATCGGCCAATCGTTGATGCCTAACACCAGCACCATCCACAGGTGCAGCCCGGCGAAGACCAGCATCGCTCCTGGAATGACAAAAACATGCAGGGCAAAGAAACGAGACAACGTAGGGCCCGCAATGATCGGTCCACCTAGCAACAAGTTGACCAGCGCGCCCCCCACAAACGGCACCCGGGAGACAATCGAAGCGCCAATCCCCAATCCCCAATACGCATCCTGATCGAAGCGCATCACCTGTCCGGTAAAGGCCATCCCCAGCGTCATCAGCAACAGAAAGACACCTAGGATCCACGTCAGCTCGCGAGGGAACTTGTAAGCGCCGAACAGGAAGACCTGCGCCATGTGGATCAAGACCACGGCAACCATGAAGTCTGATCCCCAGCCGTGCACGGCCCGCAAAAACCAACCCAGCGGAATCTGCTGATTCAGCACCTGCAGGCTATTCCACGCTTCGCCAGCGGAGGGGACATACACAAGAGCCAGCAGGATACCGGTAGCGATCTGTAACAACAACAGAACGAAGCTGGCGCTGCCGAAAACATACCACCAGCTAGCCGTATTCCGGGGAACAGAGTGGGTAGCTGCTTCAATGACCGGCTTCGACAGTTGCAGGCGGCTATCGAACCATTCGTAGATCTGCTTCAACCGGTGCATTCGGAACTCTCTTTCCGCACCGACGCGCTGGTGGCCAGGGTAGGCATCTGGCCGCCGTCAATCATTAATCGATTGTTTTGCACCTTATACGGGTATTCAAAAAGGCCGCGCGGGGGAGGTCCCGCGGCCCGCGATCCATCCGCGTAGTACACCCCGCCATGACAGGGGCACATGAACAATTCTGACTGGGGAAACCAGCGCACCGGGCAGCCAAGGTGGGCGCAGTTGATGGCGAAGACCTGGAACTTCTGCTCCTGGGTGCGGCGGACCCAGCATGCAGCCTTGCTCGTTGCCCCATCCCACGGCACGCTGTTCGGATTGACGAAGCTGGCCAGCCGCGTCTCTCCCATGCCGAACTGCGAAACATCCCCCAGGTCGATCCAGGAATTGTAACCGCCATTCCTGCGAATCGGCCCCAGCAGGTAGCCCACGATCGGGGTGGCAATCAACAGGGCCACCGCGCCATTGAGCAGCACGCCGATGGACATCAAGATCCAGCGTCTGTTTACCTTCTCGTCGCTCATTGCGAGCCTCCTCCGGCTTTCGGGCGCTGGCTGGAGAGCCAGCCCACCACGTCGGTCACTTCCTGGTCGCTCATCGACCGCCCACTCACGTCACTGCGCCAGTCCGGCTGACCGATGTCCGGGCGGCCGGCAATGACGATGGTCCGTAGCGTCTGATCGCTCACCAGATCTAGAAACGACGCGTCGGTGATGGACCCAGCCTTGCTCTTACCGCCGCCTGCAGGACCATGACAAGCAGCACAGTAAGTGGTGTAAACCACCTGGCCATGGGTTGCGTCGGCGGTCCTCACCGCCTTATAGGGCGGCGCTCCGTCGGCAGCTCCTGCTTTGAACCAGGCGGAGCGCATACCGTTGACCAGCACGTCCACCTGTTTGCTGGTTAAGCTCCCTCCGGCACTGTTGGCGAAGGCGGGCATCAAGCTGCCCTGCTCCCCGTTGGCCACGATCTTTTTGAGAGTCTGCCCATCCACCAATGCTTGATATTCTGCGTTCGCCAGCGGATAAGAGGGCCCGTTCCTCCCCTGGTCACCGTGACAGGCGGAACAGTTCTGCGCGTAGAGAGTGGCAAAGTCCAACACTGCGTCGGGCCGCGGCACTTCTGGCCCGGGCTTCGGACGGCCGGGAAGCTGGTCGCAGCCAAGCATCATCCCGCAGCAAAGCAATAACAGGAACGAGCGCGCCATCACTTCGGTCCGTCCTCCCGATGGCGTTCTTCCATCATTCCCGGTGTTTCCAAGCCCATGCGTACGGCAAAGGGCATAAATTGTTCGGTGCGGATGTCGACTTGGTGCGCCACCACCCAACCGGCCACCAGTCCGAACGTTACCTGGGAGACGACAAACCACACCCAGTCGATCCGCTCAGCGAGATACGGGTTGATCAGGGGGAGCGCGGAATGAAGCACCCCCGTCCACAAAACGGGGGCGATGATGCCGCCCAGAAGGATGGGGTGGCGCGGGAGCATGGGCAGCATCGCGCCGTACAGCAGGCCGATCAGCAACGAGCCGGCGGCATGGATGATGGTGGCCGCAATCAGTGCGCTGAGGCGGAAGTGCAGGATCTCCGCCAGCGTGGGGTTGGACCAGCCGGCGACTCCAGCTCCACCCAAAAGATTTACTGCGTACCAGATGCTGTGATAGCGGATCAGACCATAGAGCAACGCGGGCACAATCATGGCGGCGCCGCCGGCGATGCCGCCCTTAACCCCCGCCATGACCGACGGCGTGTGTACCGGCAGGCGTGCGCGGTGGCTCTCGTCAATCTCGATATGAGCGACTTTCGTGCGCACCGAAGTGTATTCGAACTTCTGTACTTTTACCGGCACGGCAACGTGATGCGCGTGCGGCCATACCTGACCAAACCAACCCACGCAGCCGGCCACGACGAGCACCGCACCCAGTACGCTTATGCCCATATTCGTAACCAGGCCGGCGAAGGCGAACGTCAGGCCCAGGGCCAGTACCAGCGGCCATGCCGTCGGGGCAGGCAGCTGCACCACCTCTTCAGAGACATTCGGTTTTTCGTGCGGGTCATTCATAGCCATTGCGTCTGCCTCTTTCTCTCAGCGGCCAATGATGTAGACGACGGTAAAGACCACCACCCAGACCCCGTCCACAAAGTGCCAATAGAGCGAGAGCACCTCGAGCTGTTTCGCGTGCTCACTCTTCACCTTGCCGGCGAGCGAAAAGATCAACACCAGGGAAAGCATGGTTAGCCCGACAATCACGTGGCTGGCGTGCAGACCGACCAGCGAGTAGAACGTAGTGCCGAAGAGATTGGTGCTGATGGTCAGCCCATCGTGATAAATCAACTTCTTCCATTCCAGCCCGGTGCCGCCCAAAAAGATCGCGCCCAGCACAACCGTGAGTGCCCACCACAGGCGGAAAGCCCCCATCGCACTCTTCTTCAAAGCATGTTCCGCTAACCAGATGGTGAAACTGCTCGACAACAGGCATACGGTGTTGAAGATCGGAAGCTCCAGTACCTGGCGCGGCTGCGGCCCGGAGATACTCTTGCCGATGTAGTAGATATAGGCGACCACGAAGATAGTAAAGATCGCGGTCTCGGCCACGATCAGCGCCAGCATGGCAACGGTGCCGTGATAAGGCTGCACCCACTCTTCTTGCTGAGCCAGGGGAATGGCGCTGCTGCTCATCGTATGTGCCCTGTCCTTTTCATGCGCACTGCCTTATTCGCGAGATAGAGATCATTCGTATCGATAATCCGGGTCTTCCGGATGCTTCAGGTCCCACAGCGGGCGGCGGCTCATCACCACCGGCTCGGTGGCAAAGTTGTATTCGGGTGGAGGGGATGAGGTAGCCCACTCCAGCGTCCAGGCGTCCCAGGGATCCGGGCCGGCCTCTTGGCCTTTGAAGTAGGAATACACCAGGTTGTAGACAAAAATCATGGTGGCGATGCCCTGAATCATGCCCCCGACCGAAATGATGAAGTTCAGGGTGTCCCAGCCGCGGCCAGGTTCATAGGTATAGATACTGCGCGGCATCCCCAGCAACCCGGGTATATGCATGAGGTCGAAACAGATATGAAAGCCGATCACGAACAGCCAGAAATGCCACTTCCCTAAGCGCTCGTTGAGCATCTTGCCCGTCATCTTCGGGTACCAGTAGTAGAACCCTCCAAAGAAGCAAAAGACGATGGCTCCTACCAGAACATAGTGGAAGTGGGCGATGACGAAATACGAATTGTGCAGCTGCCAGTTCCAGGGCGCGGTGGAGAGCATGATTCCGGTCAGGCCCGCGAACAGAAACTGAATCAGGAAGGCACTGCAGAAAAGCATAGGCGTGGCAAAGCGTATTTTTCCGCCCCACATGGTGGCGATCCAATTGAAGATCTTGATCCCGGTGGGGACCCCAACCAGCCCGGTCGAGAGCACGAAGAATGCATTCTGCGCCGAAGTCATGCCCACGGTAAACATGTGGTGCGCCCATACGCTCAGGCTGATCACGCCAATTCCGGCCGTCGCGGCCACCATGGCCGGGTAGCCGAAGATCGCTTTACGCGAAAAGACGGGAATGATTTCGTTGGAGATGGCGAACGCCGGCATGACCAGCACATAGACCTCGGGGTGGCCGAAGACCCAGAAAAAGTGCGCCCATACGACGGGCGCTCCGCCAGCCTGAGAGTCGAAGAAGTGCCCTCCGAGATAGCGGTCGATGCAGAGCATGATTTGCGCCGCGGTCAGTGGGCTAATAGTGACCAGGATCATTCCTGAGACCACCAGGTATAGCCATGCCAGCAGAGGCATGCGAAACATGGTCATGCCTTTGCAGCGCATGCAGATGGTGGTGGCGATGATGTTGACCGCGGCGCCGATGGTGCCGAATCCGGAAACGATCAGCGACAGTGCCCAGTAGTCGGTACTGTGGCCGCGTGAGAAGGCTCGTTCGGTAAGCGGCGCATAGGCCCACCAGGTCACGTCAGGCGCGCTCCCCGCCCCCTGCAGGCCCACGCCGCCGATGAAGCTGTAATAGAGCATCAAGCCGGCCAGCGCGGTCATCCAGAAGCTGAAGGCGTTCATGCGGGGAAAAGCCATATCCCGCGCCCCGATCATCAGCGGAACCAGGTAATTGGCAAATCCAATGATCAGCGGCATCCCCATGAGAAAAACCATGGTCGTTCCGTGCATGGTGAAGATGCGATTGAAGACCTCTGGAGAGAGGAAGTGATTGTGGGGTACGGCGAGCTGAATGCGCAGCAGCAGCGCCTCGAATCCGCCCACCAGCAAAAAGATGGAAGCGTAGGCGATGTACATCAACCCGATCTTTTTGTGGTCCACGGTGACCACCCAACTGTGCACCTGGTCGAGCCACGTTCCGTACACCTCACTCGGGGGGGTGAGGTCGATGGCGCTCCCGATGGGTAGAGTCGAATCAGCCATAACCCAAGAACTCCTGTCTTTTGAGAGGCCCGTGACTTGGTTACTTCAAGGTATCGAGGTAGGCGACGACCTTATCGATCTGGTCGTCACTTAGCTGCATGGCCGGCATCAGGCTTCCTGGCTTGACGTAGTCCGGGTCTTTAATCCAGAGCTTGAGATTGGCAGGGGTATTGTCGGCCACCCCGGAAGCAAGCGTATCCCGACTCATGAAGTGGGTAAGATCGGGGCCAAATTTCCCTTGAGCTGGGGTGCCGCGAACAACGTGGCAACTGATGCATGCCTGGGACTCGAAAATCTGCCGGCCTTCGGCGACTGCCGGATCCTGCACTCCCGGCTGCTGCTGATTTTTCACCCAGGCGGCAAAATCTTCCGGCGTCTGCACGTAGACACGCAGCAGCATTTTGGCATGTTCCACACCGCAGAACTGGGCGCATTGCCCCACGTACAAACCAACTTTATCCGGATTGAACCACATATGGTTGACCTGGTTTGGAATGGAGTCGATCTTGCCGAACAACTGAGGGACCCAAAAGCTATGGTCCACGTCGGCGGAAAGCAAGCGCAGCGATGTGGTCGTGGGAACCTGCTCGGTGCTGACCGGCACATGCAGTTCATCGGCAGTGGTAAAGCCATATTTGGGATAGTGAAATTCCCACCAGAACTGATGGCCTACGACATCCGCATCGACCGCCGTGGGCGGCATTTTTTGATCTTGAATGGCAAACAGAATGCGGGCGGTGGTGAGAAAGAGAACCAGGACAATCAGAATCGGGATCACGGTCCAGGCCAACTCGATCTGGGTGCTGCCGTAGACCTGGGGCGGCTCGCTGTCGTCGCTGGGATCACGCTGCCGGAAGCGGATCACCACGTAAACAAAAAGGGCGGCGACCACAATAAAAATGGCGCCCGTGATTTGAATCACGAAAAGCGACAAATTGTGAATCATGTGCGCCGGGCCGGAGTGCGGCTCGAAGGTGTTCGGGGTCTGATAGACGACGTTGTCAGTGGGCGCTCCCCACGCCGCATGTCCGGCGGAGCTGAGCAGCAGCAGCAACGCATAAGCGGCTTTGCCGGGCCCTTGGCGCTGCAGCCATCTTCCAAACATGCGTGTGGACCCCTCCCCCACCCAAAGAAAACTCATTGTAGCGCTCTCGATCGCCAGACCGTATGAATAGTTCTTCAGTTACCGACTGCGCCTTTGATGCACGAAAAGCTGAGAAGGGCTCTTGGTACACTGGCGGAAATGAAGCGCCTGATCATCAACGCGGACGATTTTGGTCTCGCGCCGGGCGTTAACCGAGCCATCGTGGAACTGCAGCAGGCAGGCGCTCTCAGTTCCACTACGCTGATGGCGACTGGTCCCTATTTTTCACCTGCAGTGTATATGGCATTTGCCCAACCGGGCCTCGCCGTTGGATGCCATGTGGTGCTGGTCGATGGTTCGCCTTGCCTGCGCCCTGGGGAGGTGCCTTCGCTGCTCGATCCCCTGGGTTCTTCTGGGTTTCGCATCACCGTGGGCAGCTTTGTCAGCGACTTGCTGCGCGGCCGCATCCAGGAGAAGGAAATTGAGGCGGAGGCCGTTGCCCAGATACGAAGGATTCAATCGAGCGGTCTCACCGTCAGCCATATCGATTCCCACAAACATCTGCATGCTTTTCCCCGGGTGCTGGCTCCTCTTCTTCGGGCCGCGCGTCATTGCGGAGTCAACTGCGTTCGCAATCCCTTCGAGCCCGGGTGGAGTCTGCGCGCCACCCGGACAGGCGGCACGGTGCGACGTATGCAGGTACACGTGATGCGCAGCCAGCGGAGAACGTTTTGCCGGCTGACCAAGGAACACGGCCTGTGCACCGCCGACGGCTCGATCGGTCTGCTGGCAACGGGAGTGCTCGATGACTCAGTGCTGCGCTCTCTTCTTCGAGCCATGCCAGAAGGCACCTGGGAGCTGGTTTGCCATCCGGGATATACCGACAGTGCGCTGGAACGGGCGCGCACTCGCTTGCGGGCATCGCGAGAGACGGAGCGCAGCGCCCTGTTGGACGTGATTCCCGAAGCACTCAGGAATGATGAAGAGTTGAACCTCATCGACTTTCACCAGTTGGGGAGTGAGAGTTCCCAGCTAAAAGACAGGAGAAACAAGGTCCGCTCCCTCAGCGGCTGAAGAGGCCATGTGAGCTGGGACAGATCTTGCCCTGCCACCAAGGATGGGGCACCCGTTCCTTTGTGGCAGGGCAAGAAATACGGTTTTCGACTGTGCCGTAGTTCGTTGAGAGCTCCCGGGCTTTAGAGCGTGTGTGAGAACTCGGTCCTGGAAGGGCACGGGTTCAGCCGTGCCGTAATTGATTAGGAGTTCCCGGGCTTTACAGGCTGCGGAAAAACCCAAGTTCTTTGAAGGGTACGGCCTTTAGGCCGTACCTAACCAATCTAGAATCAGTACGGCTTTAGCCGCTGAGGGCTGCGCTTTCGCTGGAAACCGACTTTTTCCGCAGC
>Ga0302326_10001117_pt1 | contig 69906 bp, 65 predicted proteins | sample Palsa_T0_3_FD_202264 | JGI IMG/M metagenome (GOLD analysis project Ga0302326, IMG submission 202264) | Peat permafrost microbial communities from Stordalen Mire near Abisko, Sweden - Palsa_T0_3 | ecosystem: Environmental > Terrestrial > Soil > Palsa > Peat permafrost | place: Sweden: Abisko... | reverse complement strand
GAGGAGCTGCGAAGCGTGCTTCCCGAGGCACAGATCCTTCGCGTCGAGGACGACGACCTCGCGACAATGGCCGACATCGCCGCGCGCGCCGGCCGCTCCGCTGAGAGCGTTCGCCTGCTCGTCGCGGGCAAGCGCGGACCCGGCGGCTTCCCACCGGCGTCCGGGCGCGTCGACGCTCGCACCAAGGTCTGGCGCTGGTCAGACGTCGCCGAGTGGTTCGCTGACCAGCTCGGCCAGCCGCTCGCAGACACCGCCGACAGCGGCTTCCTCCAAGCGTTCAACGACGCGCTCGAGATCCGCCGCCTCGCCGGCAAGCTCGGCAAGCCAGAGCAGCAGGCCCTCGCCAAGGTCCTGCCCGCCGAGCTCGCCGCGGCCTGACCCGCGGGATCGGCTGCCACACACCGCCGCCCGCCTCCCGCGGCCCGGCGCGGTCGCGCCACGGCGTGAAATGTCTCGCCTTGCCCCGGGGACGGCCAACACCGATCCTGTGACAAAAACTCGTGACAAAGTTGCATTTTCGCCCGAGTCTAGAAAAACGAAAGGCCCGCGTTTGCAGGCCTTTCGTTCGAAGCGGATGAAGGGACTCGAACCCTCGACCTTCTGCATGGCAAGCAGACGCTCTAGCCAACTGAGCTACATCCGCGGGGGCCGGAATTATAGATCGGACATGGATATCGAGCGAACGGCTCCTTCCGGCTCGCCGCGTCGCCTGAAAGGTCGAGTGCTCGACGCTCCATTGCCAGGGTCACTCTTAGGAGATTCTCAGCATCGCCATATGTCACGGTGATTGAGGCTCACGAGGCTGTGCGGCGAGCTTCTCGCCCGGCAGCGAGCAAGAATCCGATGTCGATCTTCAAGCAGATCTTCGAACCGCGCCCTGCGGGGCCGAGCGACCGTGACGTCCCGGAGCGCACTCTCCGTACGGGCCTGCGCGGGCGGCGCATCCGGAGCTTGGGCGGTGCGACGACGGCACTCCGGCGGAGCCCCGAACTGGGCGGACTTATTGGCCTCGCCGGGATCCTCAACTTCTGGGCACTTGGAAAGAACGGCTGGGCGAACACCTACTACGCCGCCGCCGTGCGTTCGATGAGCACGAGCTGGCACAACTTCCTCTTCGCCTCACTCGATCCGAGCGGCGTGATGACGATCGACAAGCCGCCGCTCGCGCTCTGGATTCAAGCGCTGTCGGTTCGCGTCTTCGGCTACCACCCACTCAGCATCCTCGTTCCAGATGCGCTGATCGGCATCGCCACGGTTGTGCTGCTCTACGACCTCGTGCGGCGGCTGTTCGGACGCGTCGCCGGCTTCGTCGCCGGCTTTGCTCTCGCGACCACGCCGATCACCGTCGCGATGTCGCGCCACAACAACCCGGACGCGCTACTCGCCCTGTGTTGCGTTGCCGCGCTCTGGTTCCTCGTCAGGGCGCTGGGGGATGGCCGCACACGCTGGATCGTCGGGTCCGGCGTCATGGTCGGCCTCGGATTCGAAACGAAGATGGGCGTTGCTCTGGTCGTGGTACCCGGGATCGTCGCGGCTTGGCTGTGGGTTGCGCCGCGGGGGTGGCGCGTCGCCGTGCGCCAGCTGCTCGCGGGTGGCGCGGCGATGCTCGCCGTCGGCGGCGCCTGGCCGCTGCTGATGTGGCTGACGCCGGCCGCCGACCGCCCGTGGATCTCCGCGACGTCGGACAACAGCATTTTCTCCTTGATCTTCGGCTACAACGGCCTCGGCCGGATCGACGGGCAAGAGGGCGGACCCGGCGGTTTCGGCGGCGGAGGGGGTGGGGTCTTCGCCGGCAGCAGCGGTCCGCTGCGCCTGCTCAACGCGTCGCTCGGCGGGCAGGACGGTTGGCTGCTCGGTGTGGCGCTGCTCGGCGGCGTGGCGATCCTTGTTGCTACGCGGCTGCGCCGCAGGGACGCGCGGACCGGCTGGATGGTCGCGATCGGTGGCTCTTTCCTCGTTACGGCTGTGATCTTCAGCCTCGCCCATGGCATTTTCCATCCCTACTACGTCTCGCTCCTGGCGCCGTTTACGGCGGCGCTGGTCGGCGCCAGCGTCGGTCAGCTTTTCGCCAGCAAGCTCGGTCCGCAGGTTGTCGCGGTGCTCGTGATCGCGGGCGGCGTGGTGTGCGAGCTTGTCGTACGCGCCGACTATCCGGGCCAGCTGCAGTGGCTCCCAACGATGCTCGTGGTCGTCGGCGTGGTCGCGAGTCTCGCGTTACTGGCCACAAAGCAAGCGCGTATCGGCGCAGTCGCCCTCAGCGCTGCGATCGCCGCGTTGCTTCTCGCTCCGACGATCTGGGCCTTCGACACGCTCGGCTACGCCACCCAAAGCACCTTCCCCTCCGGCGGGCCGGCCGCTGACGACATCGCCCTGGGCGGTTTCGGTGCTGGCTCCAGTGGCCTGTTCGGGGCCGGTGCACGGCATCGCTTCGGCGGTGGTGGACCGCGAGGTGGCTTCAGCCCGCCGGCAGCCGGCGGCGGAGCGCCAGCTGGCGGCGGCGTGTCTTCGCTCTTTGGCAATCAGCCCGCGACGGGGTCCGTTCCTAGCGGAAGCCGCGGCGCGGGCGGCGGATTCGGTGGCGGCGGCGTTGGGGCTGGGGGCTTCGGCGGCGGTGGATCGCTGAACGAGGTCGTCTCCTATGTCGATGCGCACGGCGGCGGGACAATCGCGGTGTCGAGCCAGTCGAGTGCGGCTACGGCGATCATTGACGAGCACGCGAACGTGGCGGGACTCGGCGGGTTCTCCGGCCGCGAGAGTGACCCGAGCGTGAGCTGGTTTGCGCAGGAGGTCCGCTCCGGACACATCCGTTGGGTACTCGCGGACGGTTCCTTCGGCTTCAGCGCGCCGGCCGACGGTCGTGCCGGCGCGACGGCGGTGCTGAACGCGGCGGCAAAGGCCTGCACGCCAGCGGACACGAGCTCTGCAGCATCACTGCAACTGGGCGGAACGCTCTACGACTGCGCGGGAAAGGCGTCGGCGCTCGCAGCGCTCGCCTGATCGCTCCCGCGCTCAACCCGCCTTCGCGTCCTTGGAGTCCTTCGCTTCTTTCGCGTCCTTGGCCTTCGCGGGCGTCGCCGGCACGACGAGAACAGGACGACTCGAGTGGTGCACGACCGCCGTCGAGACGCTGCCGATCAGGACCGACTCCACGGTCGAAAGGCCGCGTTCGCCGACGACGATCACCTGCGCGTCCAACTCCTCGGCGACGTTGAGGATCGCGCGCCAGGTGGCGGTTGCGGTGCGCTCGAGGCGCCCCTCGACGGTGAAGCCCGCGCTGCGCGCCAGCTCTGCGCCGTATTCGACCGTACGGTTGGCACGCTCGAGTGCGATTGCCTCCAGCTCGACTATCTGTGGCCCGCTCCACGTCTCGATACCGCCGAAGGGGTCAGGGCCGAGGAAGTTGATCGGCGGGTCCCATACATGCAAGAGGGTCGCCGGTGAGTCGCCGACGATCGAGTGGGCGCTGGCGATCGCGTGCTCGGCTGACGCCGAGCCGTCGTAGCAGAGAAGGATCATCGTGGTGACGTACGCTAGCGGGCCGCGCGGTCGATTACAGCTCGGCCAGGTCCCGTCGGGCGAGGGTTTGCGGGCCGGAGCGCATCGAGCAGCGATCTGAATTATGCTCGTCGCGGTGTCTGAACGCCACACGCCGGCCGGGAATTGGCTCTACCCGCTGATCAGTGGGGTTGCGCTTTTCGTTCTCATGGCGGCTGCGGTGTACGTCCTGACGAGCGTGTGGCGTGATCGCACCGCGGGCCTCGTAGACGACGAGACTTCGCCGCCCGTGCCGCCCGCCACCGCTGCGGCGTCAGTCTTGTCCACGCTCTCAGCTGCGGAAATCCTCGATCGCCGACTCGCCTCAGGTGAGATCACGATCGAGGAGTATCAAAAGGTCGCCGAGGTGCTCGAACGCCGTCACGCGACACCGGCTGCGGGCGCCGCGGCCACCAACGGCGCCGCCACTACTACCGTCTAGAGCGATCCGCCGGTCTTAGCCCGGCAGGTGGAACGGGACTGTCGTGACGACAATGCGCGGCACATGTAGGAGCGCACGGCGCACGCGTCCACTGATTCCGGCGTGCAGAAAGCGCTGCCAGGCATGGGCGGGTACCAGCTCCGGGATGACGACGGTGATCGTCACGTCGTCGCGCTGGTTGTGCAGCGACTCGATGTAGCGCGCGAGCGGCACGACGATGGCGCGGTAGGGCGACACCAGGACCTCGAGCGGCACGTGATCGCCCCACGCCTCCCAATACTCCTTGAAGCGATCCGCCTCCTCTTCGCTCGGGCTAATGTGCAGCGCGACCAGCGGCACGCTGAGCGAGGCTGCATAGGCGAGCGCGCGCATGCTCGAGCGGTCGAGCGCTGCGATCGGAACAACGGCGAAATGATGCAGCTCGTCCGGGCTTTCTTCCTTCTCACCGGCGGATCGCTTGGTCTTGCTCGGGCCGGCGGCTGACTTGGCTTCGGCAGGCGGGTCGCTGCTCCGGCGCGGGACGAGCAACGCCGGCTCGTGCCCCGGAGGGCCGAGTGCGATCGCCACGCGCACCCTTGCGTAGTAGTTGCGAACGGCGAGGCAGCCGAGAACTAGGGCGGGGACGGCGATGACTACGACCCAGGCACCTTCGACGAACTTCGTCGCGCCGCTGATCACGAGGACGATCCCCGAGAGCACGGCCCCGACCGCGTTGAAGCCGATGCTCTGGCGCCATCCCGCCTTGCGCGTCCGCAACCAGAGCACGACCATCCCGGTCTGTGAGAGCGTGAAGGCCAGGAACACGCCGACCGCGTACAGGGGGATCAGCGACTCGGTGTTGCCGTTGAACGCGGCGAACATCACGCCTGCGAGGACGGCAAGCACGAGCATCCCGTTGCTGAAGGCGAGCCGGTCGCCCATCCGCAAAAAGAGCGCCGGCGCGTGACGGTTGCGCGCCATGAAATAGAGCAGCCGCGGAAAGCCGTTGAACGCAGTGTTCGCGGCCAGTAGGAGGATCAGCGCCGTCGACGCCTGCACGTACCAGTAGAGCACCCCCGAGCCGACGCTGCGGTGCGCGAGCTGGGAGAGGATCGTCTGCGTGCTCTCCGGTGCCAGCCCGTCGATGCGCACGAGCGCGATGATCCCCGCGAACATCGATATCAGCAGGAAGATCATCCAGCTGAGCGTCGTGCGCGCGTTGCGCCACGATGGCGGCTGAAACGCCGGCACGGCGTTGGAGATCGCCTCGATACCGGTCATTGCCGTGGCGCCGGAGGAGAAGGCACGAAGGACGAGTACGAAGCCCAGCGCCTCGGTGCCGTGGATGATGCGTGTCGGCGGGGTGTGGAAGTTGTGCTGCGCGGCGTCGACGAGCCCGACGGCCACAATCAGGTACATCGCGAGCACGAAGAGGTAGGTCGGCGCGGCGAAGGCGATCCCCGCCTCGCGGATTCCGCGCATGTTCACGGCGAAGATAAGCACGAGCACGACCAGACCCAGCGCGACTGTCGCCGAGGCGACGCTCGGGACCGCGGAGGTCACGGCGGCGATGCCCGAGGCGATCGAAACGGCGACCGTCAGCACGTAGTCGATCATCAGCCCGGCGGCGGCAAAGAGGCCCGCGATCTCGCCCAGGTTCTCGCGGGCGACCGTGTAGGAGCCGCCGCCGTGGGGGTAGGCGCGGACGGTCTGGCGGTAGGAGAGACCCACGGCAAGCATCAGCACGCCGATCGCGAAGGCGATCGGGATCGACCGCGACAGCGCGCCCGTACCGGCGACGACGAGCACGGTGAGCATCGCCTCCGGCCCGTACGCCACCGAGGAGAGTGCGTCGGCCGAGAGGATCGGCAGCGCGACCAGCTTGCGCAGCCGTTCGTGCGCTACCGCGGCGCTGCGCAGCGGTGGACCGACTATCGCGCGATGCAGCTGGTAGGCGACGCGCCCCCAAAAGTCCTGGGGCTCGAGCGACTCGCGCGTGGCGAGCAGCTCGTCGGGAGCGTCCCCCGTTGCGAACTGGACGTCGGTGTAGCGCCCGCGGCTTTGGGGCACGGCGACCAGATCGGAGTTGACCGGCAGCGGCTGGCGCCACTCCTTGTGCTCGCCGACTACGCGCTGCCAGTGCTCGCCAACTTTGCAAAGCTGCGCAAACTCCTGCTCGTCGAGCCCGGGGACCGTCGCCGCGGGGTCGAACCCCTGGTTGGACCCCTCGTGCTCAGGCGCCACCGCGGACGACGCGGAGGCGTTGTCGGAGGCGTGCTGGGACGTGGATTGGCGGTTAGCCGCGCTGCGATGGCGGGGTTGTCGGGGCTGGCGAGGTGTGGGCAAGAGCTGACGCGCTCGGTCGGGTCTGGGATTGGCGGCGAGCCTAATGAAGCCTACGGCGCGATACATACAGCGTCATCCGCTCTAGGCTTCCTGGATGGCGACAACGCGCAGCGCCCGCTCCTCCGATCAGGCCCTCGCTTCGGACCTGCGGACACTGCTCGGCGACGACGCGGTCCTCGCGGGCACGGCGCCGTACCTCACCGATGCGAGCGAAAATAGCGGCGTCAGCGGCGATGCCTGCGCGGTCGCGTTGCCCGCCAGCACGGACGAGGTCTCGCGGCTGCTCGCATGGTCAGACGCGCACGAGGTGGTGATCGTCCCGCGCGGCGGCGGGACCGGCCTGGCCGGCGGCGCCGTGCCTTTCGATGGTGCAGTCGTGCTGAGTCTCGAGCGGATGCGCGCGATTCGCTCCTTCACGCCGGAGCTGTGGCGGATCAACGTCGAGGCTGGTCTGCGCACCGCCGAGCTGCATCGCCTGGCGCGCGAGAACGGCCTGCTTTTCGGCCCCGATCCCGGGGCAGCCGAGCAATCGCAGATCGGCGGCAACATCGCGACCAATGCTGGCGGCCCGCACGCGTTCAAGTACGGCGTCACCGGGTCGGCGGTAACCGGGCTCGAGGCAGTGCTGCCCTCGGGCGAGGTCATCAGCGTTGGCGGGCCGATTCGCAAGGACGTGGCGGGCTACGACCTGCGCAGCCTGCTTGTCGGCTCAGAGGGAACACTCGCGGTGATCACCGCGGCCTGGCTGAAGCTCGTCCCGGCTCCCGAGATCGTGCTGCCCGTCGTCGCTCTCTATGACGATCCGCGGAGCGGCTGCGCCGCGGTCGAGCGTGTGATCGGCAGCGGGTTGGCGGTCGCGGCGCTCGACTATCTCGACAACCGATCGATCGAGCTGGGTGGGCGCAGTTTTCCGGGCGGGCTCCCCGCCGCGGGCGGCTTCATGGTGCTCGCCGAGGCCGATGGCTCAGACGCCGAGGCGCGGCGGCTTGCGGAGGAGCTGGTCGCGGTGCTCACCGAGGACTCGAGCTGGATCTGGACGCCGCACAAGCGTGGCGACGTGGGCGCGCTCTGGCGCTGGCGCGACGGCGTCTCGATGGTCATCGATGGCTACCTCGGCGGCAAGCTCAGCGAAGACATCGTCGTCCCGCTCGACCGACTTGCCGAGGCGATCGAGGAGACGATTGCAATCGGCGCGCGCCACTCGCTCGAGGCCTGCAGCTGGGGGCACGCCGGTGACGGCAACCTGCACTCGACGTTGCTGATCGCGGGCAACGATCCGAGACAGCGCGAACGCGCAAGTGAAGCCGCCGACGAGCTTTTTGCGCTCGCCGTCCGGCTGGGGGGCTCGGTCTCGGGCGAGCACGGCTTGGGCTGGGTCAAGCGGGGTCAGATCGAGCGCCAATGGTCGCCGCCCGCGCTCGCGCTCCATGACGCGATCAAACGCGCGTTCGACCCGAAGAACCTGCTCAACCCCGGCAAGAAGCTCGCCCGAATACCGCACTGATCTCGGCGCGCACGCGCTAGTGTGGGAGGACATCGCGCGGGCAGAGGAGCCACGATGAACCTGCCGGTCGAGGGCTACCAGCTAAAGCGGATCTCGTCGAAGGCCTACGAGCATCCGGCGGATCGCGCGGCGACCGCGGCGCTGCAGTCGGTTCCCTATCTCGACCGCGTGGTGCGCAAGCTGATCGACCTCGGCTACGAACGGGCACTGCGCCAGGCTTACCTCGGCTCGTCGGTACGTCTCGGCGAGAACCAGCTCGCCGACGTCTGGCATGCGCACGCGCGTGCCTACGCCACGCTCGACCTCGAGCCGGTGCCCGACCTCTACCTGACGCAGTTCCCGATCGCCAACGCAGCGACGCTCGGCGCCAGCCGACCGATCGTCGTCGTGCAGTCGGGCTTGGTCAAGCTCCTGGACGCTGAACAACTGCGCGCCGTCTTTGCCCACGAGGCCGGCCACATCCTCTCCGATCACGTGATGTACTCGACAGCGCTCCAGATCCTGGTCCGGCTCAGCTCGCTGCCGGGGATCCCGCTGCCGCTGCTGCCAATCCGCCACGCGCTGCTTGAATGGTCGCGCGCCGCGGAGCTCAGCTGCGATCGCGCTGCCGCACTCGTGACGCGCGAACCTGTGGCTGTCTGTCAGATGTTGATGGTGATCGCGGCCGGCGCCGAGGCCGAGCGTCTCGACCTGGATGTTTTCATGGCGCAGGGCGCCGAGTACCGCGAGAAGGGCTCCGGTTTCGAGCGCGTGAGCCGCTTGCTGCTCGATCTCAACCTGACGCACCCGATGCCGGTGCGCCGTATCCACGAGCTCATGGAGTGGGTCAAGTCCGGCGAATATGACCGGATCGTCGGCGGATCCTTCGTCTCACGCGACGAGCCGGTGCGGCCCCGCGCCGAGGCGAGCGATGCCGCCGCGCACTACGCCGAGCGCTTCCGCGGCGTCGTTCGCGACGCCACTTCCTCAATCGAGGACGTCGGCAAGCAGATCAACGACTGGCTGCGCGGCAGCGACGAGAACGGCGGCTAGGCGCAGGATTGAGAACTGTGGCCCGCGCACGCGGTTGCGGTTGCGTGGCGGGCGGCGCTACTTGTCTTCAGTCCAGTTGTCGCGGCTGGCGTGCCCTTCCATCTTGTGCACGAAGTGCTTCCAGCTGCTCGGCCCCTTAACGCCGGGCTCGCGGTCGTGAAAGATCGGCGCACCGCCGTGCGGCTCGGGGAGCGCAGCCGCCTCCGCCTGATCGATGCTCAGATCGACGCCGTGCTCGTGGAGCGAAGTGATTTGATCGGCTGCGACAAACCGACGGTCCTTGCCGATCTTGATCACGATCCCGTGAAAGATGTCCTTTTCGGGGGCCGCGACGACGTGGTCGACGGTTCCCACGAGCTCGGCACCGGAGGCATAGACAGGCACATCCTTCTCGAGTACTTGGTAGGCGATCGGGAAGCCTTCGTCCACGCCAGACACTTTAGCGGTGTCGCGCCGCCGCAACGCCCCTAGGCTAAGGGCACAAGAGGCGACGGCCGGAATCGAACCGGCGTAGACGGCTTTGCAGGCCGCTGCGTAGCCACTCCGCCACGTCGCCAGCGCTGCAACGAAGCCTATCGGCGCGCTTGGCGAAAGTCAGCGCGGTCGCTCTCGCTGAGCTTCGGTTGCACGCGGCGCGTTGCTAGGCTAGCCGGCTCCCAGGGCGATTAGCTCAGCTGGGAGAGCGCCGCCTCGACAAGGCGGAGGTCACTGGTTCGAGCCCAGTATCGCCCATATGGAAGGCCCCCTCGAAGCCGATCCGCATGGTGGGCGGCGCCCCGGCCGTAAGCATACGCCGCGCCCGTTTTCACCCCGGTAACGGTTCGTGTTATGCCGCTATCACCCGCACTGCAACATTGTCGGTCCCGCGTGTGAGGGACAGCGCGGGGCGCTACCGGACTCGCCCAGCCGGGGGCGGCCGAGTGTCCGTCCGCACAACGAGCCCAGCCGACAAGCGACGAGCTTCTTCAGTTGGGTTCGGGAAGCCCGGACAGCAATACGATTGCGTCGCCGATTGGGCGACCCACGCAGAGTTGCGATGCCGAAGTCGAGATACCCGCTTGCTCCCCGGCCGAAGGCGAGGTTCGCCGGGCTCGCCACGATTCTCTGGAGTCTGCTGGTTGGCTCGGGATACGCTGCCGCACCGTCGGCTAGTGCGTCCTTCGTAGCGACGTCCTCCTCCTCTGAGTCAGCCGTGGTTGCCCACGACGAAGCGGTGATCAGCGCATCGCACGACGACTGCAAGGCCTTCGAGCCGACCGGACGTTGCCCGTTCGGCGCGGTCGTGAGGACACCAAACGGTTCTGGAGAGTCGCTTTACGCATTTCTGCTCACCGCCGTGACCGGGGACGACTGCGACCGAGGGCTCGTGTATTTCTTTGACGAGGAGCGGTTGTTGGTGAGCACGAGCCATCTCGCCCCGCACAGCAGCGCTGGCGTCGTCAGACTGAGAGTGGACGGCCGGAAGCGGTTCGCTGTCGGATTCGCCGTGAGCCCGTCGAGCTTGACAAGGTGTGCCGAGAACGGCTCGGCGGGGACCACCACTTACGTCTACGGCTGGAACGGCTCGAAGATGTCCGTCGTGTCGGGCAGCCCGCCGTCGCGCCCGAAGGTGATCGTCGGCACCACTACCTAGCGTCTCTGGCGTCGAGGTCGACCTCGCGCGGAAGAGCGAGCTCGTCCGCTCGCTCTCGCCTTCGCGTGAAAGCAGTCGCGCTGCGGTTCGCGGGTTGGGTCACGATTCCCACGGTTCTTCCCACATTTTTCCCACCAACGACGTCGCACAACCCGCGATCGACACGCAAACGACGGCCTCAAGCGCCCGGAAACACGGGCTCTACGCCACATGACTGACATAGCTCAGCCGCCCGGCGGATCCGACACGGCGGAGGTCACTGGTTCGAGCCCAGTATCGCCGACTCACTGGAGTGCCACGAAACCCTGCTATCGCCGGGTTTCGTTGTTCCGGCAAACGAATCGGCCCCGCCGGCGAGCTGAGGAACCTAACCGGTCTACTAAGTCGGGCGAGAGATATTGTGACCTTCGTCATGATGGCTCTGAGGCGTGTTGCCGCCGACAAGCGAGCGAGCGGCGAGCCGTTTCGCCGGCTGCTTTTCCTAGCCGCCTTGCCTATGGTTGGGGCGGCTGTGCTCGCCGGGTTTGCGGCTGGACCGGCGCAGGCGAGCGGTTGCGTCATCGGGGAGGCCGCCAGCACGTTTAGCTATACGGGCGCGGAGCAGTGCTACATCGTGCCCGTCGACCAGGTCAATGTCGTTGCGATCGGCGGCGCGGGCAGCGCCGGGGAAGGCAACAAGGATCTGACGCCGGGTGCTACCGAGCCTCCGGCTGGCGGTGGTGGCTACGGCGCCGAAGTCGACGGCGATCTCTGGACTAGCCCGGGCGAAGAGCTTTACGTTGAGGTGGGCGGCGACGGCGGGCTTCCAGGGTTCAACGGCGTCGGGACATTCAACGGTGGCGGCGCAGGGGGTTTCGATTCCGCGTTGGGAGGAGGCTCGAGCGGTGGTGATGGTGGTGGCGCGTCGGACGTGCGCACCGTCTCCTGTGGCACCGAATGTCAGGCCGGAGGCGATGGCCCGTCGCTGGACTCGCGCCTTCTGGTCGCCGGTGGCGGTGGTGGTGGCGGCGGCGGCGGTACCACGAGCGTTAGCGATGTGGGCTACGGATCTGCCGGTGGCGCGGGCGGCGGCGCAAGCGAGGTCGGCGCGGACGGGCAAAGCGCCGCAAACGTCGCGGCGAATGGCAGCCCAGCGGGGGGCCCCGGTGGGGGCGGGGGCGGCGGCGGCACCCAAACCTACTGGGGCGCGGCCGGAAGCGAAACCGGCTGCGCTGACTCCGACACGCCTGGCGAAATCGGCGTTGGCGGCGCTGGCGGGATTGTCACGAGCATTGGTGGCGGAGGCGGCGGAGGCGGCTATTACGGAGGCGGAGGGGGCGGTAGCGGCGAATGCGACGACGCCGGCGCGGGCGGCGGAGGCGGCGGTGGCGGGTCCAGCTACGGTCCGTCGGGGGCTAGCTACGTGCTGGCCTCGACGGAGACGCCGTCGGTCGTGATCACGCCGCTGTATCCGCCGAGCGCTTCGATCACTGCGCCTGCGACGGGCGGCTCATACACGGTCGGTCAGACCGTCCCGACCGCGTTCGCCTGTAGTGAGGGACTCAACGGTCCCGGGATCACGTACTGCACCGACTCGACGGGCCACGCCGGCACCGCGGGCAGACTCGATACGTCCAGCCCGGGCTCGTACACCTACACCGTGACCGGCACGAGCGGTGACGGTCAGAGCGAGACGGCGAGCATCACCTATACGGTCGTCGCGGCACCGCAGCAAGCGTCTTCGCCGGGAGCGTCGCTGGCACCCGAGCTCAGCATCGGCAAGCCGAAAGCTAGTGGCACCACGGCAAGTGCGCTCCTGAGCTGCAGCAGCGGCGGAGGGTCGTGCGACATCACCCTCGTGCTGGACGTAACCGAGACGCTGAAGGGCGGCAAGCTGGGCGCCGTCGCCGCCAAGGCGAAGACGACCAAGCAGACGGTTGCGGTCGGCAAGACGACGGTCACGCTCGATGCCGGTCAAACCGAGACGGTGACCGTGGAGCTCAACGGCACCGGTCAAAGTCTGCTCAAAACACATCGCAAGCTCGCCGTCAAGTTCACCGCGCGCAACGGGACCTCGGTGCTCTCAAGCCACACCGTCACGTTCAAAGAGCCGACGAAGAACGCACACACATAGCCCACTTGGGACAGACGCAATCTGGCTAAGGGCCTTTGCTGTAGCCGGGAGAGTGCGTAGAGCTGGATCAGCCGGCGGACGGCTTTGCCGGCCTGGCTCCCTTGGGGTAGATGCCGGCCAGTCGACACTGCGGCAGGAGCTTCGGCGCGAGGAGATCGTGGGCGCCGAGCTCGCTTGCGCACCACGCGCGCGCCGCGGCGCCGCACTGGCCCAATAGGGTTCCGCCGGTCGGGCCGGCGACCATCACGTACACGCAGCCGTCGCGCGACACGTAAGGGCTCTTGTGTGTCGAGAGCCACACGGTGACGCCCACCGCGGCGATCACGAGCATCGCGCCGGCTGCGGCCAGCCCCCGACGCTGGCGGCGCGTCAGCGGCTCGGCCAGCCGTGCAGCATGCCCGACGAGGACCATTGGCGGCTTAGTATAGGCGGCGTTCGAGCACGCAAGAACCGTCTGCGGGCTGTCGGTTTCGGTGTGTAAATGGTGATGATCGCTGTCTTGGTCTAGTGGGGGTCGCGGCTTCGCGCAGCGCGAATAGGAGCCGTACCGTGATGCGTCCTGCCTCGGGTCCTCCCGTGGTCCCTGAGTGAGCACATCTCAGGGTCAGGCGCAAATCCCCACCCCCCGCAAAGCCCCGACGCTTGAGGTGGGCAGTGGGTGACGTTTTTCCCCCGGCGCCGGAGAAATCTGGAGGACCATCACGAGATATGAGCGCCAAGCAGCTAACCCCTGAGCAGCGCCTCGAGGCACTGGAGCGCCAGCTCCACGCACTCCACGCGAAAGTGATAGCCCAGTTCGGCGCCGCTGGCCGACGACTCGCCGCCATCGAAGTTCAGCTCAACGAGAAGCCTGAGGCCACGATCCGCGAGCTGATCGACAGATGAGCGCGCAACCCCGCGAGTCAGACGCCCCGAGCCGGTGGCCGGCTTTCCTTGTGCTTCGCAACGGAGAGCGCCGGCGATGGCCAGGAGCGACGCTCCGTGAGGCGCGTGACCTAGTAGCACGCGCCACAGCTACGCACGGATTGGTCGACCAGGGCACCAACCGTGCCGACGTAAAGGATCTCGGGGCACTCTGGTCTGCTGCCCCGCAGGATCGTTAGGCGGGGCTCTAGCTGGCCGACTAGGCTTGTCGGCCGGAGCATGGCTGCGGACGCCGAGCATGTCAGCGACCCGGAGTTGGCGTCACTCGCAGGCGCGCGCGCGTTCCATCTCGTCTGCCAGCTGCGGGTGCCGGTAGGTTCCTGGTGCGCGAAGCGCCGCGATCACTTGGCGCCGGCTTTCCGGGTCTTTGTCCTGACTCATCTTGACCTTGCACTGAAAGCGTGCGATCGGCAACCGGATGCCGACCGTTCCGTGGGCCAGCGGCGCGCCCCACTCGCGGTCGAGCAGCATCGGCGCAGCCACGTGGCGCTCGAAGTGCTCCACTAGCCGCTCCAGGCTGCGCAGGTTCGCCTGCTCGTCGAGGAGCTCGGGCACGCCGTAGCAGTGCGCAGCGGTGAAGTTCCAGGTCGGCGCCCGGATGGCGCCCGGCGCGTACCAGCTGGGCGAGATGTACCCGTGGTGCCCCTGGACGATGAGCATGATCTCTCGTTCCCCGAACCCATGGATCCGCTCATCCGGCCGGCCCACGTGGGTAAAGTCGGCCAATCCCTCGGCCTCCTCGTCAAGCAGTATCGGGTAGTGCGAGGCGACGAGGCCCGCAGCATTGCTGCTGACAAGGATGCCCCAGGGGTTATCGCGGATCAGCTGCCGAACGACCTCGGGGTCGTCCGTGAAGTGGTGGGGATTGTGGCGCACACGACGATTCTGCCAATGCGCGCAGTCTCACGTCCCGCAAAGTCGCACGTCGTGGCATGCTGCGCGGCACAGTGCGCGGAGGCACGCGCGCGCTGACGTAGCTGCACGCGGAGCGCGACCAGACGACGAGAGGTGAGGTGGGAGCATCGTGTTCGAGAACACCAAAGCGTTCAGCGGCTTTTCGGTCGACGACATCGCAAGTGCAAAGCAGTTCTACGGTGAGACGCTGGGAGTGCGCGTGTCTGAGGAGAACGGGCTGCTGACGTTGCACCTGGCCGGCGATCGGGAAACGCTGATCTACCCAAAGGCGCACCACACGCCGGCGACGTTCACGATCCTGAACTTCCCAGTAGATGACATCGAGCTCGCCGTCGAACAGTTGAACGCCCGTGGAATCGAGTTCGAGCGTTATGAGGGCATGGCGCAGGACGAGAACGGCATCTTTCGGGGCGAGGGCCCACTGATCGCCTGGTTCAAGGATCCCGCGGGCAACATCCTCTCGGTACTCCAAGAGTCCTAGACAGACCTCCAACGAAGCGGGTCAATGCGGCGCCACCGCTTTCTCGACTACCAAGACGAAGTTATCCTCGACCGCCACGACGAACGCACCCCTTAGGCCGCGCAGTCAAATGAAGAGGCTGATTGCTGAACCGATAGCTGCTCTTCGTGAACGGCTGCCCTCGATTGCACGTGGGGTCGGCAAGACGCGACAGCAGGGGGATGACGCTGCGAGGTCGGGGTCAGGGCAGATCGACGCGACACCGCATGACGGCGCTGCGGCGACGCCGCGGCCGGAGTGGGAATACGTGAGAGAGGGGTGGAGTCTCGCGAGAAACGAAGACGAGCCGTGTTCGCGTGGATGGGACGTCGAGGACGTCGCGCTGACCTACGCTAAGCATTGGTCTGCATTTCGATCCGCAATCGCCGCGCCGCAGCCGCTCGGAGTTGCGCATGAGCTGGCCTACGGCCGCGTGATGTCAAACACCTCGCTCGTGGCGCACAACACGGCGCTCACATTGGCCTATGTCCTTGCGCGGGCCACACGATCCGCCGATTCGATATCTGTGCTCGACTGGGGAGGCGGCCTGGGATACCAGCACGCGATCGCACAGAGTGTGCTGCCGGATGTGCAATTCGACTGGCACACGCGCGAACTGCCCGCGGTCTGCCGTGAAGGACGGCTGGCCTCCCCATCGATCTCGTTCCACGACAGCGATGACTGCCTCGAGCGCAGCTACGATCTCGTCCTGGCCAGCTCATCTTTCCAGTACGCGGAGGATTGGCGTGCCCACCTTGTTCGCTTGTCTCACGCAACCCGGGACAGTCTGCTACTTACTCGCGTCCCGCTCGTGGAATCCGAGCCGACTTTCGTCGTCATCCAGCGAGCCCAGCCTTACGGTTACGAGACCGAGTACCTCGGCTGGGTGTTCAATCGCGCTGAGCTTCTCGATGACGCGGAGGCCGCCGGGCTGCGGCTCGTTCGCGAGTTCTTCCTGCAAGAGCCGATGGAAATCGCAGGTGCACCCGAGCCGGCGAGCCACGGGGCGTTCCTATTCCGCCAAGCCGCACCTTGACTTGCGGGTCTGCTGCGGGCCCGCGGTCCAGCGTTAATGCGCGCGATGCGGTGCTCTCAGGAGGATGGCGCGGCCTGGGGGAGAGGCGTCTGCACTGAGGTGCAGAAAGAGCAGCGTTTGGCCGCCTTGGGTATCTCTGACAGACACTCCGTGCATGCGCGCGTGTCGGCGTCTGGATCTGGGACACCAGCCGCGCGGCGGGCCGCCAGTGCATTGAGCGGCCTGACGACGAAGAAGAAGATTGCCACCGCTACGGAGATAAAGGCGATCAGTGCGTTGATGAAATCGCCGTAGAAGAAGTGGCTGTGATTGATCGTGAACGTCAGCGATTCGAAATTCTGCTTGCCAAAGATCAGCGCGACTATCGGTGTCAACAGGTCGGCGACGAGTGCTTTGACCACGACTTCAAACGCAGTGCCGATCACGACGGCGACCGCCAGGTCGACGACATTCCCCTGGGAGAGGAAGGCCTTGAATTCCTTCAGCACACCGGTCACCGCGCGCAGGTTATATGTCGTCGCCGTGCACCGCTCTGAAGTTCTTGCCGGAGGGGAGCCGGTGTGAGAGCGATCTTGCCGTTCGGCGTCGGCCGGCTCGCTCACGCCGCGCGCTGATTACCATTTACCTCGCGGCCCTATGCCAACGATGCCAAGCGACAACGGCGATTTGACGCGTAATCAAACGGGCAAGGTGTCGCCGACCAGCCCGGGTGGTGAGGTGCCGGCGAGCCCGGGTGGTGAGGTGCCGGCGAGCCCGGGTGGTGAGGTGCCGGCGAGCCCGGGTGGTGAGGTGCCGGCGAGCCCGGGTGGTGAGGTGCGGACAAGCCCGGGTGGTGGGGTGCGCACGAGGCGCGCCGTGTTCTCTCCTTTGGTGCTTGGGACCGCGGCTGGCGCAGTCTTTGTCTTGGGCGGTGCCGCAGTCCTCTTGCTGGGCGGTGCGATCGGTGCGAGCGGCGCGATCGCGGCTCATTCTGCCCAAGGCGTTCTGCCGACTGGGGCGAGCGGTACCAGTGGCGTGAGCGGCGCCAGTGGCGCGAGTGGGACGAGCGGGACGACTGGGACCAGCAGCGCGAGCGGTGCCAGTGGGACGAGCGGGACGAGCGGTGTGACCGGCACGACGCGGACGCGGGTTCTGAAGCTGCCGCCGGCGACCGTCGTCAACGGGACCGCGGGTATCGAGGTCGAGTTCAATGGCGCGCCTTCGGCGACGGGCGCGACGCCGGCGCTACACCCGAGCGTGGCCGGAACCTGGTCCGTCGTCGGCGACGACGAGAAGTTCACGCCGGCGAGCACGCTGACGCCGTGTGGCAGCTATCAACTGGCGATCGCCAAGGACACCGCCGTGGGCGGCGACAAGCCGCTCGGCAAGCGTCTCGCCGCGAGCTTCACCGTCGCCTGCCCGTCGGTGACGGCGCTCCAGGAAGCGCTGGCACGGCTCAACTACCTGCCCTACAAGCTGGAGGCCTTCTCGGGCATCGACCTCAACGTGCCGCTGACGACGGCGCTCGCGGCCCAGCGCGCCTACACGCTGCCGCACGGCTACATGCGGGCGGCCTACCGCAAGGTGCCGCCGCTCCGGCTCGGCACGATGGACCCGACGACGACGGGAGCGCTCGAGATCTGGGATCAGGATCACGACATCGCGGACGGGACGGCGCCGAACGCGGAGCTCTGGACAAAGCTCCTGGCCGAGGAGGCGCACAACGTCCGCAACCCGCGCCCCTACACCTGGGTCACCGTCACCGAACAGACCGATCCCGAGTGGCTCGAGGTCCATGAGAACAAGCGCATCGTGATCAAGACCCTGGCCAACACCGGTGTGCCCGGCGCCACGACGCAGACCGGGGATTTCCCGATCTATGTTCGCTATGTGACGACGACGATGACCGGCACGAACGTCGACGGCACGAAATACGACGACCCGGGCATCCCCTGGGTCAACTACTTCAACGGCGGTGACGCCGTGCACGGCTATCCCCGCGCCTCCTACGGCTTCCCGCAGTCAAACGGCTGCGTCGAGCTGCCGATCCCGACGGCCGAGCGGGTCTATTACCAGCTCGCGGTCGGCGACATGGTCGACGTCGAAGGCTGACGACTAGGGCGCGCTCAGCTCCGGCGGCAGCGCCTTTGGGCCGTCCGGGTAGATGAAGCGCATCAGCTCCTCGGTCAGCTCGAGGGTGTTGGCCTGTTCCGGGGGCGCGCCGACGATGAGCCACGGTTGCGGGATGTCACCATCGACGCGCATCCGCCCGGCGCCCTCGAGCACGATGAAGAGCTCCTCCTGCCCACGGGTGACGGTGGCCGCTCGACGCCTGTCCGGGCTCCAGGCGCCACAGGCGAGCGCCGAGGGACTGTGCCTCCAGTTGCTTTGAGATCGGTGTTCATCACGCCCATCTGGTTGGACGGGCGCCAGAACGCCGCCTCGGCGTCGAGCCTGCGGTAGGGCATGGCGGCGAATCCTCAAAGGCGCCCGCGTCGTGAAGAGCGACGCCTGCGACCTTTGCTGGCCGCCCAAAACAAGAACGTGGCAGTCGCGGGCTCGCAGGGCCTCCTCCTGCGATCCGCGACTGCCACCGTTCTCACAGCAGCTCTGGCCTTGGGGGATTAGGCGGGAGTTGCTCCGAAGCTGCCTAGAGTGGCAACGTCAGCTGGGTAGACCTCGTGTCCGTGCAGCGCCGGGTCTCCAATCTGCAACACGGAGTCCGGTTCACGCAACGGTAGGAATATTCCGATCACCTTCCACGCGAACACCGTCACCGCCGTGTCCCAGATGATGATCGCGAGCGCCGCGAGGAACTGCCACTTCAGCAGCTCGAGGTTGCCGCCGTACACGATGCCGTGATACAGCCCGGTCGCGCTGGCGCCGCTCGCCTTGTTGGTTCCGGCGATGTAGCTGCCGATTATGTGCGGGTCGGCGAAGAACGCGACTAACAGGCCGCCCGCCAGTCCCGCCACGCCGTGGGTGTAGATCACACCGAGCGTGTCGTCGACCCTGTTGAACGGCGGGATCCGGCTGAGGTAGCGGATCGCCATCCAGACGAACGTCGAGGCAAGCAGGCCAAGCGCGATCGCACCGTAGCCGTTGACGTAACCGGCGGCCGGCGTGATCGCAACAAGGCCCGTGATCATGCCGTTGACCGTGCCGATGATCCCCGGCTTCTCGCGGAAGATCATGTCCCAGAAGACCCACGACATCATCGCCACCGCGGTGCAGAGGTTGGTGTTGACAACCGCGACGGAGGCATCGACGCCGGCGGAGTACGGGTCGCCGCCGTTGAAGCCGTTCCAGCCGAGCCACAGGATTCCCGCGCCGACCGCAACCATCAACAGGTTGTTCGGCGCGTCGATCTCGCGATCCCGGGCCAGTCGCGGCCCGATTATCGCCGCCGAGACGAAGCCCGTGACGCCCGCGGCGAGGTGGATCACGTAACCGCCAGAGAAGTCGAGCGCACCGTGAGCGGCAAAGAAGCCACCGCCCCACAGCAGGAACGCGTTGACCGAGTAGGCGAGGCTGATCCAGATCGCGACGAAGATCATCCAGGACTTGAAGTTGACCCGCCCGAGGACGCTGCCGAGCGCCAGGATCGGGGTGATCGCCGCGAACACGAACTGGAAGTAGGCGAGCGACGTCTGCGGGAACGTCACGGTACCGATCAGAGGAATGAGCCCCTGTTCCTGCTCGCCATGCGATCCCAGGATGCTCGCCGGCACACCGATGAAGTTCTGGAACAAGCCGGTGCCCTTACCACCGAAGATGTGCCACGGCGTGCCGAAGCCCATTCTGTAGGCATAGAGGCACCACACGATCAGGGTGATGCCGAACGCCACGAACGTCAGCATCATGCTGTTGACCGACCAGCGCTTCTGCATCACGCCGCCGTAAAGGACGACGAGTCCGGGGACGCTCATCAGCCCGACGAGCGTTGCAGCAACCATCTGCCAGGTGTTATTTCCTGTGTTGAGCCAGTTGGGGTACGGCAATGTGGTCACGGCCGCAAGCATGGTCCTCCTATGGATGCTGGTCGGAAAAATCGCAAGACTGCGTCGCAGGCGCGGCGCGTCGGGCGTATTTCTAAATCCCGGCTGAAGGGGGCAATAGCTCCACCGGGACAAGATTGGCCCCGCGCGTTTGTACAACGGGCGAAGCGGTCAGCGGGGGCGGGCGTTTTCGGGTGTGTACTCTGAGTTGAGTGGTTATCGCGACAACGCTCTACAACGACCCGGCCTGTCCGTGGGGATATTCGGCCAATCCAGCGCTCAGCGTGCTGCGCTGGCGCTACCGCGATCAGCTGGCCTGGCGGCTTGTTTTGATCGGCCTGCGCGATGACACCCCCGATCCGAGCGCGAACGGCTTCACGCCGGCGCGGCAGGCCCTTGGTGCGCGCATGTTCCGCGATCGCTTCGGCATGCCGTTCGACGCGCAGGTGCGCGAGCGCCTGACCGCGACCGGCCGCATGTGCCGCGCGCTGGTGGCGACACGGCTCGCCTACCCGGGCCGCGAGCTCGCGGCGATGCGCGCACTGCAGTTCGCCAACTTCACGACGAATGCGCTGCTCGACGAGGACGCCGCAATCGAGCGGGCGCTCGCGGGCGTCGACGGGATCGATGCCGCGGCCGTTGTCGCGGCCCTCGATTCACCCGAAGTGGAGGCGGCCTACGAGGCCGACAAAGCCGAGTCACGCAGCGCCGCCGGCGGCCCGACCGAGTTCCAGGGCAAGGCGGCGAGCAGCGATGGACTCGTTCGCTACACAGCGCCGTCGGTCATCTTCGAGCTTGGTGAGCAACGCCTGGAATGCGGTGGCTTCCAGAGCGTCGAGGCCTACGACGTTTTGATCGCGAACCTCGATACGGGCCTCGAGCGCACGCCGCCGCCCTACGGCCCGCTGCCGCTGCTCGAGTACTTCCCCGACGGGTTGACCACGCAGGAGGTCGCCGCGCTGCTCGCCGCCAACCTCGCCGAGCCTGACCGAGCCGGGGCCGAGGAGGCGCTGATCGAGCTCGTCGCAGGCGGAGCCGCGACGCGCGAGTCGCTGGGCGACGACGCACTCTGGCGCGCCGCCGGCTGAACTGGCGAGCTGCGGCGCCTACGTCGTGAAGAGCGACGGTCGCGAGCCGTGGTGGCCGCCCAAACCGCGGGCGCTAGTTGAGCGACGGGTCGTCGGGCATGCGCGCGAGCAGTGCGTAGGGACCGCCCTTGCGGGCCAGCGCGGTTGACCACAGAAGCGTCGAGTCGGTCTGCCAGAGCTCATCGGGGGCGAGCTGGCCGATGAACCAGGCTTCCTCATCGAGCTCGGCGTCGAGCTGTCCGGGACCCCAGCCGGAGTGACCGGCAAAGACGCGGGCGCGGCGCACGCCGGCCTCGAGGTCGGTCAGCTCGCATGAGGCGTCGGGGAGTCCGACGTCACCGAAGATCAAAAGCGCCGCGAGCGAGGGATCGGCGAAGTCGGCGAGCACGACGGCGCTATCGGGGGCGACCGGGCCGCCGGCATGGAGCAGCGCACCAGGCTCGGCGAGCGTTTCGAAGACCGGCGCGATCGCCGCCAGCGGGGTCTCCAACGGGCGGTTGAGCACGAGGCCGAGCGCGCCCTCGTCGCCGTGTGCGGCGACCAGCACGACGGTGCGGGCGAAGTTGGGATCGGCGAGCGCAGGTGCCGCGATCAGGAGCTGGCCTTGAAGGGAGTCCATCTCCGAGCCAGCGTAGCTCCTGCAGATGGCCCGCTGCGCAGAGCGGTTCGCCGCGGCGCACGGGGGCGAGGCTGCCCCGCGGCGGCGGGTAGGATCGCTCGGACGATGGCAATCCGTGTTCACCTCCCCGACGGCAATGAGCTCGAGCTCGCCGATGGCGCGAGCGGAGCCGACGTTGCCGCCGCGATCGGCCCCGGGCTCGCACGCGCTGCGCTCGCAATCGAGGTCGACGGCGAGTCGCGGGACCTGGCGGCGCCGGTCCGCGACGGCGCGCACGTGGCGATCGTCACGCCAAAGAGCGAAGGGGCGCTCGCGCTGATCCGCCACGACGCGGCGCATGTGCTCGCCGCGGCGGTGATGGAGCTCTATCCGGGGGTCAAGATCTCGATCGGGCCGGCGATCGAAAACGGCTTCTACTACGACTTCGAGTTCCCCGACGGTGTGAGCATCTCCGAGGCCGACTTCCCGGCGATCGAGGAGCAGATGCGCGCCCACGTCAAGGCCGCCGAGTCGTTCGTCCGTGAGGACGTGCCGGTCACGGCGGCGCGCGAGCGCTTCGCCACCGAGCAGCAGGATTACAAGGTCGAGCTGATCGACGACCTCGTCGCCGGCGAGGGCGTGGAGACGGTGTCGCTCTACACCAACGGCCCGTTCACCGACCTCTGCCGCGGGCCGCACGCGCCGAGCACCGCGACGGTCAAGGCCTTTGCGCTGCAGTCGGTCGCCGGCGCCTACTGGCGCGGCGACTCGGACCGGACGATGCTGACGCGGATCTACGGCACCGCGTTCTTCTCCAAGGAGGAGCTGGCGAGCTACCTCGAGCAGCTCGAGCTGGCGCGCGCTCGCGACCACCGCCGCCTGGGTCGCGAGCTCGGCCTCTTCATGTTCTCCGAGGTCTCACCGGGAAGCCCGTTCTGGAAGCCGGCCGGGATGGCGATCTGGAACGCGCTGACCGAGCTCTGGCGTACGGAGAACCTGGCCCGCGGCTACCAGGAGGTGAAGACGCCGATCCTCTACGACGTCGAGCTCTGGCAGCAGTCCGGTCACTGGGACAAGTACAAGGACCACATGTACTTCACCGACGTCGAGGGTCGCCCGATGGGGCTCAAGCCGATGAACTGTCCGGCGCACATCCAGATCTACAACGACGAGCGCCGCTCCTATCGCGACCTGCCCGTCCGCTACAGCGAAGCCGGACTCGTGCACCGCCACGAGCCGAGCGGTGTGCTCCACGGGCTGCTCCGCGTGCGCCACATCACCCAGGACGACGCCCACATCTTCTGCACCGAGGAGCAGGTCGAAGGGGAGGTCGTGCAGTGTCTGCGCTTTGGCTTCGACCTCTACCGGCTGTTCGGTCTCGAGCCGCGTCTCGAGCTGTCGACGCGGCCCGAGCAGCGGATCGGCAGCGACGCGATGTGGGATCGCGCCGAGGCGGCACTCGCCGGCGCACTCGACTCCGAGCAGCTCGCGTATGAGCTGAACCCCGGCGACGGCGCCTTCTACGGGCCGAAGATCGACCTTCACATGACCGACTCGATCGGGCGCTCGTGGCAGCTCGGCACGGTCCAGCTCGACTACTCGATGCCCGAGCGCTTCGACCTCAACTACACGGGCGCCGACAACGCGGAGCATCGCCCGGTGATGATCCATCGCGCGCTGCTCGGCTCGTTCGAGCGCTTCATCGGCATCATGATCGAGCACTACGCGGGCGAGCTCCCGCTGTGGCTGGCGCCCGTGCAAGCGATCGTGCTGCCGGTCGCAGACCGCTTCAACGACGACGGCGCCGCCGTCAGCGAGCGTCTGCGCCAGGCGGGGCTGCGCGTCGAGCTCGACGCGCGCAGCGAATCGGTCGGTCGCAAGATCCGCGAGGCGGAGTTGCGGAAGATCCCCTACATGCTGGTGCTCGGCGAGCGCGAGGCCGCTGAGGGCACGGTCGCCGTGCGAGAACACGGCGGCGCGGACCGCGGCGCGATCGCGCTCAGCGAGCTCGCGGCGGAGCTCGGCGAGCGCAACCGCACCCGCGCAGCCTGAAGCGCGGTCCCGCAAAGCCTTCACCGGCGGGGGCAACGCGCTCGCCAGCTGCTCGCAGCCTTGCTATGCTCGCCAGCGTTGGAGTCACCACACACACAGCCGCGCCTGCCTTCCGCTTGACGCGTGCGCGCCCGCACTAGTGCCGGTCCCCCGCAGATTTGACCGGCGCCCGCCCGAGCGGGACCTGACTCGGATCAACGAGCGCATCCGCGTGCCCGAGGTGCGCCTGATCGGCGAGGACGGCCAGCAGATCGGCGTGCTCAAGATCGACGACGCGCTGGCGCTCGCGCGCGAGCGCGACCTCGACCTGGTCGAGGTGGCTCCCGAGGCAAAGCCGCCCGTCTGCCGCATCCTCGACTACTCGAAGTACAAGTACGAGCAAGCGCAGAAGCTCAAGCAGGCGCGCAAGCATCAGCAGCAGATCACGATTCGCGAGATCAAGTTCCGCCCGAAGATCGCCCAGCACGACTACGACACCAAGAAGGGCCACGTCGAGCGCTTCCTGCGCCACAAGGACAAGGTCAAGGTGACGATCATGTTCCGCGGCCGCGAGGTGACCCACCCCGAGCGCGGCGTGATGATCCTCGACCGGCTCGCCGAGGAGCTCGCCGAGTTCGCGATCATCGAGCAGCGGCCGTTGCAGGACGGCCGCAACATGACGATGATGCTCGGCCCCTCCAAGGCCGTGCTCGCCGGCCAATTCGACAAGGACGGCGAGGCGGCGATCGCCCTGGCCGAGGCGGCGCTGCACGCCGCGGCACCGTCGGGGAACGGCGCGACGCCGGCGGCAACGATCGAGCCTGCGCCCGAGGCCGGGCCCGAGAGCGCGCCGACTGCCACAGAGGCCGTCCCTGCCCCAGAGCAGATAGCGGAGCCCGCGGCGGCGGCCGTGCTTGCCGAGCCGGAGACCGCGGTGGAGCCAGCGCGCACCGACGGCGCCGAGGCCGAGCCGGAGGCGGCCGCGGTTGCAGCCACGGTCCCGGTCGAGGCCGAGGTTGCTGCACCGCCCGCACCGGCCGTCGCGGCGAAGGCGAAGGCGGCAGCCACCACCAAGCCCAAGAGTCCGGCCGCCACCAAAGCCAAGCCGGCGGCAGTGGCAAAGCCTAAAGCTGCGGCTAAGCCTAAGGCTGCCGCCAAGCCCAAGGCTCCGGCTAAGCCGAAGCCTCCCGCCGACTCCTAGCGGCCGCTCGTCGGTGTCGACGATCGGCGCCCGCCCGCTCACCACCGGCCCGCCCGCCAGGCCGACACCCAGCGCCGCCCAGACCGCCGGCAGCGTTTCGCGCCCGCGCCCGTGGGCGATCGTCTGCCATACTCCGCTGCTCGCGATGCCGAAGATGAAGACTCATTCGGGCGCTAAGAAGCGCTTCAAGCTGACCGGCACCGGCAAGGTGCATGGTCATCACGCGTTCACGAGCCACATCCTCGAGAAGAAGTCGCCGAAGCGCAAACGGCGGCTCGGCCACGACGCGACGATCTCAAAGCACGACGCACCACGCGTCAAGAAGCTCCTGCGGCCCGGCTGATGACCCGCGTCAAACGCTCACTCCACGCCAAGAAGAAGCGTCGCGCGACGCTCGAGCTGACGAAGGGCTTCCGCGGCGAGGCGCACTCGAACTACAAGCGCGCCAAGGAAGCCTTGATGAAGGCCGACGCCTACGCCTACCGCGATCGGCGCAACCGCAAGCGCGACTTTCGCCGGCTGTGGATCACCCGGATCAACGCCGCCGCGCGCACGAGCGGCATGAGCTACTCGCAGCTGATCCATGGCCTCGCGCTAGCCGGGATCACGCTTGACCGCAAGGTGCTGGCGGACATCGCCGTGCGCGACCCCGAGACCTTCCGCCGATTCGTCGATGCCGCCCGCGAGGCGTCGGCTGCCTGACAGAGCACGCCGACAGCAGACACCTCACGGGCGCCGATCCTCGAGACCGGCGCCCTTTTTTGTGCCCTCATGACCATCACCTCACCAACCAACCGCCACCTCAAGGAGATCCGCAAGCTCGGGCGGAGCGCCGCGCGCGCCGACACCGGGCGCTTCGTCGCCGAGGGCGAGGATCTTTATGCCGCGGCTCGCGCCGCGGGGGTGAGCGCGGTTTATGTGCTTTGCACGCCCGGGCTCGCGGAGCGGCGCTCCGACTGGCAGGAGACTGATGCGGCGCTGCTGAAGCAGGTTTCCCGGCTCGCCTCGGGAACACGCGTGATCGCCGTGTTCGAGGAGCGCTGGGCTTCACCCGTCGGCCCGCTGGCGGTCGCGCTCTGGGGGGTGGGGGACCCAGGGAACGTCGGCACGACAATTCGCGCCGCGCACGCCTTCGGCGCGTCGTGCGTCGCGCTCGGTCCCGACTGTGCGGACCCCTACGGTCCGAAGGCGGTCCGCGCCTCGATGGGCGCGATATTCGCCACACCGCTTTCGCAGGTCTCAAATGTCGCCGAGCTGCCGGGTGAGCTGATTGCGCTGGTGCCCGGCGAGCATGGGTCGCTGCGCGGGCCGCTCCACGACGTGACGCTCGTGATCGGCGGCGAGCGCGACGGACTGCCCGCTGAGGTGCTCGCCAACTGCGATCGCATCTGCTCCATCCCCCAGGCTGCCGGCGACTCCCTGAACGCCGCGATGGCCGCCACGGTGGCGTTGTACGAGGCAACTAGGATGGCCGACGAATGAGCACACTCGACCGTATCGCGGCGCTGGAGAGCGAAGCTACGGCGGCCATCGCCGCCTCCGCCAGCGTCGACGCGTTGGCGCAGACGCGGCTGCGCTACCTCGGGCGCAAGAGCGAGCTGCCGCTGTTGCTACGCGCCATCAGCCAACTCCCCCCGGAGGAACGCGCGGCTGTCGGAGCGGCCGCCAATCGAACCCGCCAGACCCTCGAGGCGCTCGTCTCAGCTCGCGAGGGAGATCTCGCCTCCGGCGCGATCTCCGCGGCCGAAGCATTAGACGTAACCCTGCCGGGCTCTCCGCCGCTGCCCAACGGGCACCTTCATCTCATCACCCAGACACGCCGCGAGATCGAGGATGTCTTCCTCGGGCTCGGCTTCCAGATCGCCGAGGGTCCGGAGGTCGAACTCGTCGAATACAACTTCGACGCGCTCAACACCGACGCGACACACCCGTCACGGGCCCGCAGCGACACGTTCTACATCGACGACGAGACGGTGCTGCGCGTCCACACCTCGCCGGTCCAGGTCCGCGCGATGATCGCGCAGCCGCCGCCGCTGTATGTGATCGCGCCTGGCCGCGTGTTCCGTCCCGACAACGACGCGACGCACGCGCCGCAGTTCCACCAGATCGAGGGCCTCGCCGTCGACGAGGGCGTGACCCTCGCCGACCTCAAGGGAACGCTGCTCGCGTTCGCGCGGCAGATCTTCGGCGATCAGCGCGAGGTCCTGCTGCGGCCGCACTTCTTCCCGTTCACCGAGCCGAGCGTCGAGGTCGACGTGTCCTGCTTCAACTGCCAGGCCGGGTACCTGCGCGACGGTTCGCGCTGCCCGCTGTGCAAAGGCTCGGGCTGGCTCGAGGTACTCGGCGCGGGGATGGTCGACCCCAATGTCTTCGCCTACGTCGCCGAACACGGCTACGACCCGGAGCGCGTCACGGGCTTCGCGTTCGGCATGGGGATCGAGCGGATCGCGATGCTCCGCCACGGCGTCCCTGACCTGCGCCTCTACTTCGACAACGACCTGCGCTTCCTCGGTCAGTTCGGAGCGCGCTGATGCTCGTCCCGACCAGATGGCTGCGCACCTACTGCGACCCGCCGCTCGAAACGGTCGCGCTCGCGGCACGGCTCACGCTGACCGGCACCAAGGACGAGCGCACCTATCACCACGGCGCCAAGACGCCTGACCACTTCGTCGTCGGCGTCGTTCGCGACGTCCAACCGCACCCGAATGCCGACCGCCTGCGGGTCTGCATCGTGGATGTCGGGGAGACGGACCCGGTGACGATAGTCTGCGGCGCACCGAACGTCGCCGCCGGGCAAAGCGTCGCGGTCGCGCTCCCCGGCGCTGAGCTCGCGGACGGTCGCACTCTGACCGTCGCCAAGCTGCGCGGCGTCGAGAGCAACGGCATGATCCTCTCCGAGCAGGAACTCGCGCTCGGCGCCGACCACAGCGGGATCCTCGTGTTGAGCGACGCGCCGGCCCCCGGTACCCCGCTCGATCAGCTGATCCCATTGGGGAGCGACGTGATCGAGTTCGAGATCACCCCGAATCGCCCCGACTGCCTGTGCATCTACGGGATTGCGCGCGAGGTCCACGCGAGCACCAACGCGCCGCTCGCAACGCCGCCGTGGGCGCAGGACCCAGGCAGCTTCGACGGTGACGCCGGCGCGGTGAAGATCAGCGTCGACTGCCCAGACCTCTGCCCGCGCTTCACCGCCCGCGTGTTCGAAGACGTGACCATCGGGCCCTCACCGCTGTGGCTCAAGGCTCGCCTCGTCGCCGCCGGGATGCGCCCGATCTCGAACGTCGTCGACATCACCAACTACGTGATGCTCGTGACCGGCCAGCCGCTGCACGCATTCGACCTCGACCAGATTGCCGGCGGCGAGCTGACCGTGCGGCGCGGCCGGCCGGGTGAGACGATCGAAACGCTCGACGGTCATACCCACAACGCCGGCGAGGACCTCCTCGTGATCTGCGACGCTGACGGCCCGACCTCGATCGCCGGAATCATGGGCGGCGCACGCTCCGAAGTCAGCGCCCAGACCACGCGCGTGCTGCTCGAGGCCGCCACCTGGAACGGCGCGAACATCCAGCGCACCGCGCTGCGGCTGGGCCTGCGCAGCGAGGCCTCGGCACGTTTCGAGAAAGGGCTCTCGCCCGGCCAGACGCTCGAGGCGCTGGCCGTGGCCACCAGCCTGCTGCTCGAGCACGCCGGTGCGCGCGTACTCCCAGGCACGATCGACGTCGGCGGCCCGGGTCCCGAGCCGGCGCCGATCACGCTCCGCTCGGCGCAGATCAGCCGCCTCCTCGGCACCGAGATTCCCGAGGTGCGCTGCGTGGAAATCCTCACCTCGCTCGGCTTCGCAGTGGACGGCGACGCCGATGTGCTGTCCGTCACGCCGCCACACTTCCGCCGCGGCGATGTCACCCGCGAGGTCGACCTGATCGAGGAGGTGGCGCGCATGGATGGGCTCGACCGGCTGCCCGCGACGTTGCCGCCGCGCAACGGGGCCGCGGGTCGGCTCACGCCCCCGCAGCAGCTGCGCCGCCGCGCCGAGGACGCCCTGGCGGCGCGTGGCCTTTCCGAGATCGTCGGCTGGAGCTTCACCGACCCGGCGCTGCCCGACCGGCTGCGCTACGAGGCCGACAGTCCGCTGCGCAACGTCGTCACGATCGAGAACCCGCTCTCGCAGTCGCTCTCGATTCTGCGCCCGACGCTGCTCGGCTCGCTGCTCGACGCGGCTCGAGCCAACTTCGCGCACGGCGCGCGCGGCGTCCGGCTGTTCGAGTCGGGGACGGTCTACCGCGCGGCTGACATCCTCGCCGACGAGCACCACGGACTCGGTGCGCTGCTCTCCGGCCCTGGTGGCGAGAGCTGGCGCGGCGATCCTGCGGCATCCGACTTCTACGCGGCAAAAGCCCTCCTCGAAGCGGTCGTCGGGGTCGCGGGCGTCGAGCTCAGCCTCGTCGGTGAGAACCTCCCCTGGTTTCATCCCGGCCGCGCGGCGATCGTGATGGCCAACAACACACGGATCGGCCTGATCGGCGAGGTCCACCCGCAGGTCACCGCCGCCTGGGACCTCGAACTCACCTCCGCTTGGACGATCAACCTCGACATCCTCGCCGGCCTTGCGCCCGAGGTCATCCACTTCACCGCCTTCTCGGGCTTGCCCCCGCTGCGCGAAGACCTCGCGATCGTCGTTCCCGCAAGCGTTACGGCGGCTGAAGTGATCGAGACGATTCGCCGGGCCGCCGGGCCATCGCTCGAATCGATCGAGCTGTTCGACGTCTACATCGGTGACCAGATCGGCGAAGGCAACGTGTCATTGGCGCTCCACCTCGAGTACCGCACTGCAGATCGGACTCTCACAACGCAAGAGCTCGACGCGCCGAAGGCAGCGATTCACCAGGCCCTCGCTCAGATTGGAGCGACCCTTCGTGCCTAGAGTGCTGGTCGCCGGGGCAAGTGGATACGCGGGCGCGCTCGCCGCGCGCCTGATCGACCGCCACCCCGACTTCGAACTGGCCGCGATCACCTCGCGGAGCGACGTCGGGAAACGGCTGTCTGACGTCTACCGGCATCATCGCGTCGCGCTGGTGATGGAGGAGCTCGACCTCGAGCGCCACGGCGACGTCGAGGCGGCGATCGTCGCCTACCCCCACGGTGCCGCGGCACCGCTCGTCGCGGAGCTGCTCGAGCGCGGCGTCCGCGTCGTCGACCTTTCGGCGGACTTTCGCCTGCGCGACGCTGCAACCTACGAGCGCTGGTACGTGTCGCATCCCCACCCGGACCTGCTGGAGCGCGCGGTGTACGGCCTCACCGAGCTCAACCGCGAGGCGATCGCCGGCGCCGACCTCGTTGCCTGCCCCGGCTGCTTCCCGACCGCCGTGATCCTTGCACTCGCGCCACTGGCCGAGGCGGGCCTTCTCGCCGATGTCGTGATCGATGCCAAGACCGGTGTCTCGGGCGCCGGGCGGGGACTGAGCGAGGACACCCAGTTCGTCGCCGTCGACGAGAACGTCAAGCCCTACCGCGTCGGCGCGCACCGGCACATGCCCGAGATCGATCAGGAACTCGCGGCTCTCGGCGCACCGCTGACCGTTGCCTTCACCGCGCATCTGGTGCCGCTCGACCAGGGTGAGCTGGTGTCCTGCTACGTGACGCCGACGCGTCCAGTCGGCCAGGAAGAGCTCGAGCTGTGGTTCGCCGAGCGCTACAGCGGCGAGCGCTTTATCGACCTCGTCGATCGCCCGCCCGGCGTGCGCGACGTGCGCGAGACCAACATCTGCGCGATCCATGCCCACGCCGACGAGCGCACCGGCAAGCTCTTCGTCTTTGCCGCGCTCGACAACCTCTGGAAGGGCACTGCCTCGCAGGCAATCGCCGACCTCAACCTGATGTTCGGCTTCGAGGAGGGGGCGGGCATCTCGTGAGCGCCGGCGATCTCACGCACGAGGCGTTCCAGTCGCGTTGGGTGCCGGCACCGCCCCACTGCGCGCCGCTGCCGCCTACCGAGTTGCCCGCCGGCTTCAGGGCCGGGGGATTCGCGGCCGCCGTCAAGGACGGCGACACCCGGCTTGATGTCGGCTTGCTCGTGTGTGACGGACCGGCCTGCGTGAGCGCCGCGCGGTTCTGTGTCTCGGGGGCGCTCGCGGCCCCTGTCCTGCTCTGCGAGCAGGAGTGCGATCTCAGCGGCATTGCTGCGGTCGTGGCGAACTCCGGCAACGCCAACGCCGCGACCGGCGAGACGGGGCTCGCGCAGGCGCGGCTCGTGCAGCAGGCGGCCGCAACCGCGCTCGGCCTTCCACCCAATCAGGTCGCGGTCGCTTCAACCGGGGTGATCGGCGTTCCGTTCCCGGGCGAGCGCATCGCCGAGATGCTGCGGCGCTCAGTCGCGCAGCTGGACCACGACGCCGGGGATTTTGCGGCCGCAATCAAGACCACCGACATGATCGACAAACACATCGCGCTTTCGGTTGAACTCCCTGCGGGGGAGACGGTGCGCCTCAGCGCCCAGTGCAAGGGCGCCGGAATGATCTCGCCGCGCTTCGCGACGATGCTCTGCTTCGTGCAGACGGACGCCGCGATCGATGCCGAGACCGCCGACCTGCTGCTGGGCGTCACCGTCAAGCGCTCGTTTGATCGGATCTCGGTCGACGGTCAGCTATCGACGAACGACACGGTGCTGCTGATGTGCAGCGGTGCGAGCGGCGTCGCGATCGAGCCCGAGTCGGCAGACGAGCGAGCGTTCGGCGAGGCACTCGATGCGCTGCTGCGCGAGCTGGCGCTGCGAATCGTCGCCGATGGCGAAGGCGCCAAGCGGGTCGGCCGCGTCTACGTCAGCGGCGGCGATCGGCACGCCGTCGAGCGCGTCGCGCGCGCGGTCGCCAACTCACCGCTCGTCAAGGCCGCGCTGTTCGGCGGCGACCCCAACTGGGGGCGGATCGCGCAGGCTGTCGGTGCCGCGCTACCGGGTAGCGCGCCACTGTCCTTCGACATCGCGATCGAAGACATCCCCGTCTGTGCTGACGGCGCCGTGATCGAATTCGATCAAGCGGCACTGACCGCGGCGGCGCAGCGCGACGAGGTCGAGTACGCGGTGAAGCTGCCCGGAGCGGGCGCTGAAACCGAGGTCTTCTTCTCCGACCTGTCGTATGGGTACGTGAAGATCAACGCGGAGTACACGACGTGACCAGCGACATCGCAACCCTCCTCGAGGCGCTGCCCTACATCCGCGAGTTTCATGGCTCGACGGTCGTGATCAAGTACGGCGGCGCGGCGATGGACGACCCGCAGCTGCGCGAGGAGTTCGCGCGCGACGTCGTGCTGCTCAAGTACGTCGGGATGAACCCGATCGTCGTCCACGGCGGCGGCCCCGACATCACCGCCTACATGAACCGGCTCGACATGCCAGTCGAGTTCGTCGGTGGCCTGCGAGTCTCCGACGAGGCGACGGTCGAGATCGCAAAGATGGTGCTGATCGGCAAGCTCAACAGCGACATCGTGCTGCGGATCGGCCGTCACGGGCAGCCCGCCGTCGGCCTCTCGGGCGACGACGCCGGCCTGCTGCTCTGTTCGCGCCGCGCCGCGCCGGGCGGGGAGGACATCGGCTGGGTCGGCCAGATCGACGCGGTAGACCCGGGTGTCATCAACCACATCGCGCGCGACTACATCCCCGTCGTGGCGTCGGTCGGCGCCGACCGCGAGGGCAACTCCTACAACGTCAACGCCGACGAGACCGCAGCCGCGATCGCCGTCGCGCTTGGCGCGACGAAGGCGATCTTCCTCACCGACGTGCGCGGCTGGCTGCGCGACCCGGCCGACCCCGAGAGCCTGATCTCCGTGGCCTCAGTCGCCGAGGTCGAGCAGGCAATCCCCGGCGTCGCCGGCGGCATGGCGCCAAAGCTCGGGGCCTGCGTCGCTGCGGTCAAGGGCGGTGTCCCGGCAGCCCAGATCATCGACGGCCGGGTCGCCCACTCGCTGCTGCTCGAGCTCTTCACTGACGCCGGAATCGGCACCAAGGTGACGCCGTGAGCGTGCTCAGCGGCGCCGATGCGCACCTGACTCCCAACTACGCGCGCTTCCCGGTCGAGTTCGCCCGCGGCGAGGGCGCGCGGCTTTGGGACAGCGATGACGTCGAGTACCTCGACTTCCTCAGCGGCATCTCCGTCTCGAGCGTCGGCCACTGCCACCCGGCGGTCGTCGCCGCGATCCGCGAGCAGGCCGCGAAGCTGATCCACGTCGGCAACCTCTACTACACCGAGCCGATGTCGCGGCTCGCAGCGCGCCTGGCCGAATGCTCGCTCGGCGGCAAGGTGTTCTTCACCAACTCCGGCACCGAGGCGGTCGAGGCGGCGCTCAAATGCGCGCGCAAGGCCCGCCGCGGCGGCACGATCGTCTCGCTCCATGGCGCCTTTCACGGCCGCACCTACGGCTCGCTCTCGGCGACACCGCAGGAATCCAAGCAGGCGCCGTTCGCCCCGCTCGTCGGCGGCTTCGTCAGCGTCGAGGCGACCCTCGACGCGCTGAGCGCGGTCGTCAGCGAGCAGACCGCGGCCGTGATCCTCGAGCCGATCCAAGGGGAGACCGGTATCCACGCGCTGGGCGACGAGTTGCTCGGCGGCGCGCGCGAGCTCTGTGACGCCACCGGCGCGACGCTGATCTTCGATGAAGTCCAAACCGGTCTCGGGCGGACCGGCACGCGCTGGGCCTACGAGCACTCGGGCGTCACCCCCGATCTGCTGTGCACCGCCAAGGCGCTCGGCGGCGGCCTCCCGATCGGCGCGCTGATCACCGGCGAGCGCCACGCCGACACCTTCGCGCCTGGCGATCACGGCTCGACGTTCGCCGGCGGACCGGTCGTCTGCGCCGCCGCCAACGCGGTGCTCGACGTGCTGCTCGACGACGCTCTGCTCGAGCGCGTCAGCGAGCTCGGCGAGCTGCTGCGCGAGGGTCTCGCGCCCCTGCGCCATGTTGTCGCCGTGCGGGGCCGCGGCTTGATGATCGCGTTTGACCTCGACATCGACGCCAACGCGGTCAGCCGGCGCCTGCTGCTCGAGCGCCAGCTGCTCGTCAACGCGACGGGACCCCGCACGCTGCGGCTCCTGCCGCCGCTCGTGATCGGCGAGTCGGAGGCGATCGACGCGCTCGAGCGGATCGCTGCGATCCTCGAGACGGAAGCCTGAGCGCGATGGTTCGCGAGTTGGCCGGTGGCTACGAGCTCGATGACGATTCGCGGCGGATCGACGTCGACGTCGTCCACCGCTACATCTCAGAGGAGTCCTACTGGGGCAAGGGGCGCTCGCACGCGACGGTCGTCGCCTCGATCGAGGGCTCGCAGCGCGTGGTCGGCGTCTACCACGCCGGCGCGCTGATCGGCTTCGCGCGCGCCGTAACCGACAGGGCCGCCTTCGCAATACTCCTCGATGTCTTCGTGCTGAGCGAGCACCGCGGCCGCGGGCTCGGCGTCGAGCTGGTCCGCGAGATCGTCGACAACGGACCGTATCGCGATCTCCGCTGGTGGCTGGGTACCGACGACGCGCAAGGTCTGTACGCGAAGTTCGGCTTCCTCGAGCTACAGCTGCCGGCGGTTGCGATGCAGCGCGCGGCGCAATTAGGCTTGCCGATCCGATGAGCGACTCGAGCTTTCCACCGCGCACCGCGAGCTACGAGGCCGACCCCGAACAGGTCGGCCGCGTGCTACTTCTCTACTCGGGCGGACTAGATACCAGCGTGATGCTGCGCTGGATCCAGGAACGCTACGAGGCCGACGTCGTCACGCTGACCGTAAACCTCGGACAGCCCGGCGAGGACTACGCCGTGATCGAGGGCAAGGCACGCCAGATCGGCGCGGTCGAGTGCCATATCGTCGACGCGCGCGAAGAGTTCGCCGCCGAGTACCTCGTACCCGCGATCAAAGCCAACGCGCTCTACGGCGGCGGCTACCCGCTGTTCACGGCCCTCGGACGGCCATTGATCGCCAAGCTCGCGGTCGAGTACGCTCGGCGCTGCGGCTGCGACACGATCGCCCATGGCTGCACCGGCAAAGGCAACGACCAGGTGCGGATCGAGGCAACGATCGCCACGCTCGCCCCCGAGCTCAAGGTGATCGCCCCGGTGCGCAGCTGGGCGATGGGCCGCGACGAGGAGGTCGCCTACGCGCGCGAGCACGGGATCCCGGTGAAAGGCGGCTCGGAGTCCGCGCCGTACTCGATCGACGACAACCTCTGGGGGCGCTCCTCCGAGGGGCGCTGGATCGAGGACCTCGACGAGGCTCCGCAGGAGGACGTCTTCCAGCTCGTGACGCCGCCACGCAAAGCGCCAGACGAGCCGGCGCAGATCGAGCTGTCCTTCGAGCGCGGGCTGCCGGTCGCGCTCGACGGCACGCGGCTCGGCCTGGTCGAGCTGATCGAGCGCGTCGGCGAGCTCGGCGCCCGCCACGGCGTCGGCATCATCGATCACATCGAAGACCGCATTGTCGGCCTCAAGGTGCGCGACATCTATGAAGCGCCAGCCGCGGCGATAATCCTCCCGGCCCACCACGAGCTCGAGCAGCTGGTCTGCACGATTCACCAGAACCAGTTCAAGCCCGATGTTGACCGCCAGTGGGGCTACCTCGTCTACGCCGGTCTGTGGTGGGAGCCACTGCGCACCGACCTCGACGCCTACATCGACGCCGTCAACGCCCAGGTCACCGGCACGATCGGCCTCGAGCTCTACAAGGGCACCGCCCGCGTGACGACACGCTCCTCGCCGAACGCGCTCTATGACCGCTCGCTGGCGTCCTTCGCACATTCCGGCGGCCTCTTCGCCCAGACCGCCGCGCCGGGCTTCATCGAACTGTGGTCGCTGCAGTCGCGGATGGCCTGGCAGCTGCGCAACCGCTAGCTTCACTCAGGCGCGGGGCTTCCTCGCTCTCGCGCGGCGCCCGCAGCGTCCCAGCGCTTGACCGTATGGCGGAGCGCGAAATAACCACCGATTCCGGGAAGCGTCGGCAGCCAGAAGGAGATCGCGCGATAGGCGAGCACCGCGACAATCGCCTCGCCACCCGCGATTCCGAACGCGACGAAGGCACCGATCATTGCCCCTTCGACACCGCCGATACCGCCAGGAATCGGCAGCAGTCCGCCGAGTGTGCCGAGGAAGTAGCCCAGCACCAGAACGGCCAGCGCAGGGTGGCCGCCAAAGGCGTGGAATGAGAAGTCGAGCGCGGCGATGTCAAAACCCCAATAGGCGGGCGCCCCGAGCAAGCCCAGCCGTCGCTCGCGCACGAGAGCAACCGCGGTGCGCGCCCCCGACCCAAGCGCTGCCGGCGCCGCAGCGAGGCGCTCGATCAGTCGCCGCCACCAGCGCGGCCCGGAGGAAATCTGGCGCAGGCGCCGATCTACATCGCCGGGGACTAGCACCGCGCTCAACACCAACGCGGCGATGACGAGGCTCACGAGCGCCGGCAACAGCGTGAGCTCGACCGGTCCGTGACCGGGGAGGAGTCCGCTACCGAGCGCGATCCCAAAGACGATGACGGCGCCCAAATAGACCGCGTACTGGACGATCAGGCTGGCCACCATGCGACAGGCGATCACCTGGACGTCAAGACCCGCGCGGCCAAGCGCCCACACCGTCACCGCGACCGCACCGGCGCCCCCCGCTGCGAGCAGCCGGATTGCCGCGATTCCGGCGAGTGGGATCTCCATCGAGACGCCCCAGGTGAGGCGCGGCACGCCACGGCCAAAGATCGTGCGAAAGAGCACCGCGTAGCCGGCGATCGACAGGAGTTCGACCCCGGCAGCGCCACAAAGCCACAACGGATCACCGTGCTCCAGCTTGCCCCACGTCTGGTGCAGGCCCGCGATCTTCGGCACGAGCAAATAGAGCCCGACGAGCGCAAAAACGATCAGAGCGCCGGCGAGCAGCAGCCGTCGCCGGCTGACCGGGGTGCCTGGTCCCTCCGGACGCTGGTTTGGGTGGCGCTGCGCGCCGTCACCGCTCCCCTTCTCCTCAGGCGGATCGTTCGGAGCTCTGGGGCGCTCGGCGTTGTGGGTGCTCTGTTTCGTTGCCATTTGCTGACGCAGCCCTTCCCCAGTGTCGATCGCCTCCTACCAACTACCCTCCAGCGACTCGACCAATGGTCGCAGGGGCTGAGCGTGCGAGCGTCAGCTGGCGAGGAGCGCTACGAGGTCGCCAACCTTCTGCTCGCGGTCGGGTGTGTCGGGGAGGGGCAGGTGGGTGTGGATCGTGTAGCTGTTGCGTCGGCCGACGCGTTTCCTCGTGATGTAGCCGTCGTTGGCTAGTTCCACGACGATCCGGTGCGCGGCGCGTTCGGTGATCCCGAGCGCGGAGCCGACGTCGCGCAGACGGATGCCGGGATCCTGGGCGATGCAGAGCAGCACGCGGGCGTGGTTGGTTAGGAATGACCATGCAGGCGCATCGCTTTTCGGCATTACACCACCATAACTTTTCTAGATTTGTGTGTCCTGTATCATAAGACCCGCCACTAGGGACGGGCTTCAAGGTCCTGACGATGAATCCTCCAGACGACCGCGCCAAGGCGGGGTTGAGTTGGCGGATGAATCCCGGAGCCAGCCGTCTAGTTCGTGGTCACAGCGCCTCGACCAAGGAGCTTCGGATATGGCAAGCAAACACTCCCCTAGCCGGACGCTGGCCATTGCCCGGGATATGTGTCGCGCGCAACAGGGCGACGAGCCCGCCGCGACCACGACCTCGTCGCTGTCGCTCGGCCAGAGGGGGATCGGGACGTTCCTTCGAGCTCCTTTGAGGTTTCGCAACCTGCCGGGCTTGCTTGGCGGCGATGGCGGGGCAGAGGGCGCCCTCGGCCGCCCCCCCACCTCCGTGCGCTTTTGTGGTTCCCCCCCGGGGGGGGGTTGGGGGGGGGCGGGCGGGCCTCCGGGCCCCCCAGCGCCGGCAGCACCTACTCGGGTGCTCAGCGCCCAACCCAAATCACGGAGGAATGATGGCCACGCACGTCGCCGGAACAACAAAGATTCGCTCGCAGGCAAGTGCGCGTTCGAGGATCGCTGACATCACGAAATTCGCGACCTACGCTACTTCGCTTACCGGCATTTATCTGTCGGTCGGATTCCTCTTCTATTACGCCGCGCACGAGAAACTGTTCGTCAACAACGGGACGATGCCAGCCCCGCTACAGAAGCTGTTCGCCGGCTCGTTCTTCGCGAGCGTGCCTGGCGACAACGCCGCCTGGCTGCTGCTCGGACTGCTCGAGGCGTCGATAGTCGTGCTGCTGGCTTTCAGCCTGATTCGCGGTGAGTTCCTGCCATCACGGCGCAAGCCGATCCTGCTCGCCGGCCTCAGCGTCTCGCTGCTCGCCTTCGGCGTGATGGGCCTCGCCAACGACATGATCGGCAACGACGCGACCGTGATCGAGCTGTTCACGTACTTCGGCGTCACGATCGCTGCGATGTTCCTCATCAGAAACATGTCGCCCTACCGGCCGATGAGCTGGCTCGCAGGCGGGGCCGACGACGAACACCCGGCTAACTGACCGCAAGGTCGCGTCGCTCGAGGACCGCACGTCGTCGCGCGACGCGACCGCCAGTCACGACCAACCAGACGAACCTGCCGCCGGACCAGCGATAGGAGCCCAAAATGAGAGATTCACGCTATAGGCCGTTAGTCATCGTCGCGGTAGGCGTCGCCCTGGTCATGTTTGCCCTCGCCTTCCCTTCGGCGTCGCGGCTCGTTCTGGTCGTCGGCGGGGTGGCGATCGTGTCCGGCGTCGTTACCGGGATCACTCGCCTGACCCGAAATCGCTCGCCCCACGCGGGAGGCCTGAAATGAAGGCCCTCGTCTACCACGGCCCAGGCGAACGCGGTTGGGACACGGTCGATGACCCGACGATCATCGATCCGACCGACGCTATCGTTCGCATCGACACCTCGACGATCTGCGGCAGCGACCTGCACATCCTCAAAGGCGACGTGCCGGAGACCCTCCCCGGGACGATCCTCGGTCACGAGGCAGTGGGCACCGTGATGGAGGTCGGCGCGGCGGTCAGCACGATCGCGCCCGGCGACCGGGTGCTGCTGTCGTGCGTGAGCGCCTGCGGACGCTGCCGCTACTGCAAGGAGGCCCGCTACGGCCAGTGCCTCGGTGGCGGCGGCTGGATCTTCGGTCACACGATCAACGGCCTGCAAGCCGAGCTCGCGCGCGTGCCGTTCGCCGACAACTCGACCTACAAGTTCCCCGAGAACCTCGGCGACGAGCAGGTGCTTTTCCTCGCCGACATCCTGCCGACCGCCTTCGAGGTCGGCGTCCTCAACGGCACGATCACCCCCGGTGATGTCGTCGCGATCATCGGCGCCGGCCCGGTCGGCCTTTCGGCCGTCCTCACCGCGCAGCTCTACACGCCGGGACGGATCGTCTCGATCGATCTCGCCGACTCTCGCCTCGAGAGCGCACTCGTATTCGGTGCGGACATCACGATCAACAACGGCCGCGAGGACCCGGTCGCGCTGATCATGGAAATGACCGACGGTCTCGGCGTCGATGTCGCGCTCGAGGCGGTCGGCGTTCCGCAAACCTTCGAGCTGGCAGCGGACCTGATCCGCCCTGGCGGCCGCGTCGCCAACATCGGCGTGCACGGCCACTCCGCGACGCTGCATCTCGAGAAGCTGTGGACGCGCGACGTCACGATCACGACCGGACTCGTTGACACGTTCAGCATTCCGCAGCTGATGCGGCTGATCGTCAGTGGTCGGCTCGATCCGTCGCGCTTTGCCACCCACCGCTATCCGCTGGACGACACTATGGGCGCCTACGACACCTTCGCCGACGCAGCGAACACGGGCGCGCTGAAAGTCGTCCTAGAAGGCAGCGAACGCCACAGCTCCGAAACCCAAAGCGCCGGAGCGCTCGCCGTTCACTGACGCATGCTCGGGCTCGCGGTCGCATGGGCCGGCAAGCGCGCACCGAGACCAGCGTGGTGATCGGTGCGATCGATCCTCGCGCCGTGGGTGCCCGCCGCTGGTGGGCGCTTGGCGCGCTGACGCTGGCTGTCTTGGCGGTCGGTCTGGACGGCACGATCCTCAGTGTGGCGCTGCCGACGCTCGCGCGGGCTCTGCACGCGTCGGAGTCGAACCTGCAGTGGTTTTCCTCGAGCTATCTGCTGGTGCTCGCGGCGGCGATGCTGCCGGCCGGTCTGCTCGGTGACCGCTACGGCCGCAAGAAGGTGCTGCTCTGCTCGCTCGCACTGTTCGCGCTGGGCTCGGCAGCCTGTGCCGCCGCCCCGTCGAGCGACGCGTTCATTGCGGCCCGCGTGCTGCTCGGGGTCGCGGGCGCGGGGATCATCGTGATGTCGCTCTCGGCGCTCACGGTGCTCTTCACCAAGGAGGAGCGCCCGCGCGCGGTGGGCATCTGGGCGGCGGCGAACTTCGTCGCCCTGCCGATCGGCCCGATCCTTGGCGGCTGGCTGTTGACGCACTACTGGTGGGGCTGGGTGTTTCTGATCAACGTACCGGTCGCGCTGATCGGGTTGATCGCCGGTCTCGCTCTCCTGCCCGAGTCGCGTGCCGCGCGGCGGCCCGGACTTGACGTCGTCGGCATAGCCGCCTCGATTGCGGGACTTGTCGCCCTGATCTACGGCCTGATCGAGGCCGGGCAGCACGGCTGGAGTGACAGCGTCGCGCTCGTTTCGATGGCCGCCGGCCTCGGAATACTGGCCGCTTTCTTCGTCTGGGAGCGGCGCCTGAGCCGCCAGCCCGGCGGTCAGCCGCTCGTCGACGTGGCGCTCTTTGGCTCACAGTCCTACACCTGGGGGGTGATCCTTGCGGCGGTCGCGATGCTCGCCTTGATCGGCGTCCTCTTCACGCTGCCGCAGTACTTCCAAGGAGTGCTCGGCGCCAACGCGATGGGCTCTGGTCTGCGGCTCCTGCCGCTGATCGGCGGGCTCGTCGTCGGGGCGGTGCCCGCTGCCCAGATCGTCCGCCGCGTAGGGGCGAAGGTCGTGGTGGCGCTTGGGTTCGCGATGCTCGCCAGCGGATTGCTGACCGGCTCCGCGACCAGCGTCACCTCCAGCGGTACTTTCGTGGCCGCATGGATGGCGCTCGCGGGTGCCGGAATGGGCCTCGCGACGGCGACGGCGACCTCAGCCGCGCTCTCCGAACTCTCCGAACAGCAGAGCGGCGTCGGCTCGGCCGTCCTGCAAGCGCTCAACAAGACCGGAGGACCGCTTGGCACGGCGATTCTTGGCAGTGTGCTCAGCTCCACCTACATAGCCCACCTCGCGCTGACCGGCGTCCCGGCCGCGGCCGCGACTGCTGCCCGGCAGAGCATCTTTGGCGCCGCCGCCGCCGCCGCGCAGATCCACTCGAGCGCACTGCTTGATTCCGCGCGCGCTGCGTTCGTCAGCGGCATGGACCTCGCGCTGATCGTGTCCGGCGCCGTCGCGCTAGCCGGCGTCCTGCTCGCTGCGATCTTCTTCCCCCGGACGAGCGCCTTGAACGCAACGCCGGAGCGGCCCGCAGGCAAGGAAGTGGCCGTCATCGCGGCGGGCTGAACGGGCAGCTCACCCGCCGACCCGCCCGCGACTGCGACCGAGGCCCTGCGGCGAGTAAAGCGCTCTGGGAGAGCTAGGATCTGTGCGGGACGCACTTTGCTGCGGACCACGGGAGGGGCTCTCAGGCACCTCCCGTTCAGTCGTCTTTGACGTCGCATTGACCTGCTCGGCTGGTGGCCACGAGAGCATCCGCACGTAGCGGTAATCGCATCGGCCCCGTCTGGTGCTGGGCCTAGGATCAGCAGAGTCGATGCCCGAGCACGCTTGCGCCCACCTGCACGTCCACTCCGAGTACTCGCTGCTCGACGGCGCGTGCAAGATCGAGGGCCTGGTGGAGCGCGCGGCGGCGTTCGAGCAGCCCGCGCTCGGTCTCACCGACCACGGCGTGATGAACGGTGCGGTCGAGCTTTACAAGGCCTGCAAGAAAGCGGGGATCAAGCCAATCGTCGGCTGCGAGGTCTACTTCGTCGACGACCACGCGGCGCTCGCCTCCCCGGGTAAGCGCATCGAGCGTAACCACCTGACGCTGCTCGCGTCCTCCAACGAGGGCTACCGCAACCTCGTCAAGCTTTCCTCCGCTGGCTTCCTCGAAGGCCTGCAGCGCGGCCGTCCGTGTGTCGACATGGCCCAGATCGAACGCTACGGCGAGGGTGTGATTGCGCTGAGCGGTTGCCTGGCCTCACGGTTGTGCACACGGATCGCTGAGGGCAGGCTCGACGAAGGTCGCGCGCACATCGATCAGCTGATCGGCGCGCTCGGTGCCGACAACGTCTATTTCGAGGTGCAGAAGAACGGCCTCGATCTCCAGGAGCGCTGCAACGAGGAGATCGTGCGCATGGCGCGTGAGTTCGCCCGCCCGCTGGTCGGCACCGGCGATGTGCACTACCTGCGACGCGACGACTACCGCCACCACGCCGCGCTGCTCTGCGTTCAGACAAAGAGCACGCTCGAAGTTCCCAAAATGACGTTCGCGACCAACGAGTACTACCTCAAGGACTCCGCCGAGATGGCGGGCGCCTTCGCGCAGTGGCCGGAGGCGCTCGAGAGCACGCTCGAGATCGCAGAGCGCTGCAACGTCGCGATCGAACTCGACCGTCAGCTGATTCCGGCCTACCCGGTACCCGAAGGCGAGACCGAGGCAAGCTACCTGCGCCGGCTCGTGACGGCCGGGATGTGCGAGCGCTATGGCGACCCGCCGCCGGCGGCGGTAATCGAGCGGATGGAGTCAGAGCTTGAGGTGATCGACCGCATGGGCTTTAGCGCCTACTTCCTGATCGTCTGGGACTTCGTCCACTACGCGAAGAGCAATGGGATCGCGGTAGGTCCTGGCCGCGGCTCGGCCGCCGGCTCGATCGTCTCCTACGGTCTGCGCATCACCGACGTCGACCCGCTCGCCTACGGCCTTTTGTTCGAGCGCTTCCTGCATCCCGAGCGCGTCTCGATGCCTGATATCGACATCGATTTCTCGGTCCGCGGGCGCGAGCGCGTGATGCGCTACGTCGTCGAGAAATACGGCCGCGAGTCGGTCGCCAACATCGTCACGTTTGGCCGGATGTTCCCCCGGCAGGCGACGCGTGACGCCGCGCGCGTCCTCGGCCACGACTACGGGCAGGGTGACAGGCTCGCGAAGCTGATTCCCGACCCTCAGCAGGGCCGGGCGCCGAGCTTCGAGGACTGCCTCAAGCCCGGCGAGCCGCTGCGCGCTCTCTACGACATCGACGACACCGCGCGCGAGATCATCGACATAGCGCGTGGCCTCGAGGGGATCGTGCGCAACGCGTCGATCCACGCCGCCGCAGTCGTAATCGCCGACCGGCCGCTGACCGACATCGTGCCGCTGCAGCTCGCGGACGCCGGGACCGGCGAGGACGGCGAGCGCCAGTACCGCACTGTCACGCAGTTCTCGATGAAGCCGATCGAGGAGATCGGCCTGCTGAAGATCGATTTCCTCGGGCTTCGCAACCTCGACGTGATCGAGGACGCCCTCGACATCATCGAGCGCTCGAGCGGCGCGCGGCCCGACATGGCGAGCCTGCCGCTGGACGACGTGAAGACCTACGAGATGCTCGCGCGAGGGGACTCGGTTGGCGTCTTTCAGTTCGAGTCCGACGGCATGCGCGAGGCGCTCAAGAAGGTCAGGCCTGACTGCTTCGACGACGTCGTGGCGCTCGGTGCGCTCTACCGCCCAGGCGCGATGGACCAGATCCCAACCTACGCGCGCGGCAAGCATGATCCGCAGACGATCGACTACCCCGACCCGCGGCTCGAGCCGATCCTTCGCTCCTCGATGGGCGTGATCCTCTACCAGGAGCAGGCGATGCAGATCTCCAAGGAGATCGCAGGCTTCTCGGGCGCCAAAGCCGACGATCTGCGCAAGGCAATCGGCAAGAAGAACCGAGCGGCGATGGCGGCGCTGAAGCCCGAGTTCGTCGAGGGCTGTCGCGCCAGCGGGACGAGCGACAAGGTGATCGACTTTCTCTGGAACACGAACGAGCGCTCCGCCGACTACTCATTCAACCTCAGCCATGCCGCCTGCTACGCGCTGATCTCATACCGCACGGCCTGGCTGAAGGCCAACTACCCAGCGGAATACATGGCGGCGCTGATTTCCTCGGTGATGTCGACGAAGGACAAGGTGCCGTTCTTCGTCGCGCGCTGTGAGGAGATGGGGATCGAGATCCTGCCGCCCGACGTGAACGTCTCAGACCACGAGTTCACGGTCAGTGGCGGCAACATCCGCTTCGGCCTCGATGCCGTCAAGGGTGTCGGCTACCAGGCCGTGGAGGCGATCAAGCGGGCCCGCGATGAAGGCGGCGTGTTCGGCTCGTTGTGGGACTTCTGCGAACGCGTCGACGGCCGCGCCGTCAACAAGAAGGCGATCGAGGCGCTCGTCAAGTGCGGCGCCTTAGGCTCCACCGGCGCGACGCGCCGGGGCATGCTCGAGGTCCTCGAACAGGCGCAGGGGGCGGGCCAGAAAGCCCAGCAGGACGCGCTGATCGGACAGGCCTCGATCTTTGACCTGGGCGACTCGGGTGGGCCCTCATTGGCCTTCGCGTCGAGTCGCCCGCCGATCTCCACGCGCGAGTTCGACCAGCACGAGCTGCTAGCCGTCGAGAAGGAGGCGATCGGGCTCTTCATATCGGCGCACCCGCTGAAAGCGGTCCGCGACGCGCTGCGCCTCGCAGTCGACTGCACGCTCGCGGAGGTCTCCGCAAAGCCCGACAAGGAGAGTGTGACGGTCGGCGGGATCATCACCCAGGCGCGGAAGATTCGCACCCGGACGGGGACCGAGATGATGTTCGCGACGCTCGACGACCTCGAAGGACAGCTCGAGCTACTGGTCTTCGGCAGCTCACTCGAGCGCCTGGAGGGGAGCCTCGAGGTCGATGCGATCGTCCTCGTCCGCGGGCGCGTCGATCAGAAGGAGGGCGAGAAGACGACGGTCGTCGCGCAGACGATCGAGCCCTTTCAGCCCGACGCCGCAGAGGTAGCGCGCGCCAGTACGCTCGTGCGCGAGGCCTCGCGTCCGAAGCTCGTCCACGTGCAGCTCAGCGAGGAGCGCCGCAGCCCCGAGTTCCTGGCCGATCTCAAGCATGTGCTGGCTGCCTTCCCCGGCAAGTCCGAGGTCGTCGTCGAGCTCGGCGAAACGAGCTGGCGGCTCGGCCCGGAGTACCGCGTCGAACCGAGTGTCAGCCTGCGCGCCGAGCTCGAACAACTGCTCGGCACGCCGGCGCGACTCGTCGCCTGAGCCCGATCCCGGTGCAGCCGGCAGGCCGACGGTCTGGCGGCACTCTCACTTCGTGTCGAGGAACTCGACCTCGACGATCGGGCTTCCTGCGAGCCAGTCGTCGTACTCGCTCATTCGTCCTATCTTGGGAAGCAGTTCAGCGAGCACGGTGGCGCGCTGCCCCGGCTCAGTGACCGGTTGAGCGCGGGCCGGGAGGTCGGCCTGGGTGCTCTCCTTGACGTGGAAGGTGAAATCGGGGTGCTCGAGGAGGTTCGCGTACCAGCCTCGCCGGCCCGGCAGGCCGCTGATGTAGATGCCGCTGTCGAGGTTGTGGAACCAGATCTCCAGTCGCCGCGGGCTACCGGAGCGTCGCCCGATCGTCGTGATGTCGACGGTCCTGTCGTGAGCGAGTGCGTTTTCGATGTCCGCGTTCATGGGTGGCTTTCTGGCTTCCTGGAGGCCTTCTCCCTGACGCGACTACGCGCGCCCGACCGTTCGCGCTCGCGTCAAAGCCCCTCGGCGGGCGCAGGAGCGGGTGCGCCGGCGGGCGCGGGGGCGTAGCTCGGGACGAAATCGCGCTGGCGAATGAGCAGTACTGCGGCGAGCGCGCCGAGGAAGGCGATAACGGCGGCGATGCGCGTGAGGTCGTCGAGCGTGGCGGTGAAACCGACTCGGTATGCGTGCAACAGGACGCCGCTCTCGCTCGCCGAGTGAAGCGCGGCCGCGACGGCCCGTACGCCGCCCTCGATGAACGCCGTGTTCAGCGTATGGCCGGCGTGCGCGACCAGCTGCCTGCCAGTCGCTGTGCTCGCGAGCGCGGCGAAGGCCTTGCTATGGATCTGGGTTTGGAACACCGCGCCCAGTACGGCGATGCCGGTCGCCAGCCCGACCGAGCGAAACGTGTTCGAGGAGCCGGACGCCATTCCGCTTCGCTGCGGCGGGACGACCGAGACCGAAGCCGAGGCGATCACCGGGTTGGCCATGCCGATGCCGACGCCGGCGACCACGAACCCGGGCAAGAACACAGTCCACGAGGAGCTCGCATTGATCCCCGTCATCAGGGCGAGGCCGACCGCGACCGCCAGCATCGCGGTGCCGAGCAGAAAACGCGACTGGAAGCGCACGGTGAGCTTTCCCGCGATCGGCGCTGCTATGAAGGCGAGCAGGGTAATCGGCAGGAACCGCAAGCCGGCGGCAAGCGGACCGTAGCCAAGGACGTCCTGGATGTAGAGCGTCATGTAGAGGAACATTGCGAAAATCGACGACGCCAGCGCAAACGTGGACAGTGACACGCCGAGCATCGCTGGTCGCTTGAACAGCGCGAGGTCGAGCATCGGATCCGACTGACGCAGTTCCGCGAATAGGAACACCGCCATCAGCGCGGCGGCGCCGGCGAGCAAGCCGACGATCTCGGTGCTTCCCCAGCCCTCGTCGTTGCCTCGTACCAGCGCCAGCACGAGCAGAAACAGCGAGAGCGAAAAAGTGACGAATCCGATCCAGTCGATCCTCCGCTTGGTCGGATCGGCCGACTCCTCGACGCGAGAGAGTGTGATCGCGACGGCGGCGATGCCGATCGGTACGTTGACGAAGAAGATCCAGCGCCAGCCGAGACCGCTGGTCAATGCGCCGCCGACAAGCGGTCCGATCGCGACGGCGCCACCGAGCACGGCGCCGTAGATCCCGAACGCGGTCCCGCGCTCCTTGCCACTGAAGGCCCCGGCGATCAGCGCCAGAGAGGTGGCGAACATGATTGCGCCGCCGATGCCCTGTACGGCGCGCGCAACGTCAAGCATCACCGCCGAGCTCGACAGGCCACAGACGAACGAGGCAACGCAGAAGGCCGTCAGCCCTGCGGCGAAGACGATCCGCCGGCCGAAGATGTCGCCGACGACGCCTGCGGTAAGAAGGAATGCCGCGATCGTGAGCGAGTACGCGTTGATCACCCACTGCAGGTCGCTGAACGACGCGTGCAGCGATCGCTGGATCGAAGGCAGCGCCACGTTGACGACCGTGATGTCGAGCAGCAGCATGAACACGCCGGTACATACCGCTATGAGCGTCCACCACTTCTTTTCCATCGAGTCCTTCCTGGTCTTTGGCCGTCTAGAGGCTAACTTAGCCCATCAGTCCGATCACGAGCGCGACCTCCTCAGCCGTCGGGCCGGTGCGGTCGGGGCCTGGTGTTTCGAGCACGCAGGGTAGGCGCGCGAAGCGCGGCTCGTTGACGAACGCGCGCGCTCCCTCCAGGCCAAGTTCGCCCTGGCCGATGTTGGCGTGACGGTCGCGTTGGGAGCCGAGCGGGGTTTGGGAGTCGTTCAGGTGCAGCGAACCGACCCGTCCTTGCCCGACGGCGCGCTCGCAGTCGTCGAGGACTCCGGCCAGCCCTTGCGGCGTGCGGATGTCATAGCCCGAGGCAAAGAGATGGCACGAGTCGAGGCAGATGCCAAGGCGCTCGTGCGCGCCGCCGGCGTCGCGGAGCGCGGCGAGCTCGTCAAAGGAACGCCCGAGCGTGCCGCCTGCGCCGGCGGTGTTCTCGAGATGCAGCGGGCAGCGCTCGGAGTCGGCGAGGGCGGCGGCGAAAACTTCGCCGGCGCGCTTGATCGCATCACCGACGTGTCCGGTCTTCGCCGAGCCCGGGTGGACGACCACGCAGTGCGCGCCCATACGGTCGCCGACCCTTAGCGAGTGGGTCAGCGATGTGAGCGACTTCGCCCGGATGTCGGGATCGTCGGAAGCGCAGTTGACGAGATAGACGGCGTGAATCAGCACGGCGCCGATCTCGCTTTCCCCGAGCGCCGTGTCGAAGCGCTCGAAGTCCTCCTCGCTGTAGGACGTCGGGCGCCATTGGCGTGGGGACTGGTTGAAGATCTGGATCGACTTTGCTCCGAGCGCGCTGCCACGTTCGACCGCCCGCCAAAGCCCGCCTGCGGGCGAGACGTGTGCGCCGACTAGCATGCTGCGCGTGCCATGAGAGTTCGCTTCGCTCCTTCACCGACCGGCGCGCTGCACATCGGTGGCGCCCGCACGGCACTGTTTAACTGGCTGCTCGCGCGCGGCGCGGGCGGGCGTCTCCTGCTGCGTATCGAAGATACAGACCGCGAGCGCTCGACGCCGGAAAACGTCGCGCAGATCCTCGATGCGCTGCGCTGGCTCGAGCTCGACTGGGACGAGGGGCCGATCTTCCAGTCCGAGCGCGAGGAAGCCCACCGTGAAGCTGTCGCCAAGTTGCTTGAAACGGGGCGCGCGTACCGCTCAGGGGCGACCGCCGAGGACGTCAAGGCCTGGAAGGCGCGCCACGGCGACGAGCGCGGCTTCCGTGGTGAGGCTGAAGATCACGGGGCGGTGCGACTACGGGTGCCCGACGAGGGCGACACCGTGCTCGACGATCTCGTCGTCGGCGAGGTGCGCTCGCCGAACCGCTCGCTCGACGACCTCGTGATCGCGCGAGCCGACGGCACGCCGCTCTACAACCTCGCGGTAGCGGTTGACGACCTCGACGCCGAGATCACCCATGTCGTGCGCGGCAACGATCATCTGACGAACACCGCCAAGCAGCTGCTGGTGATCGCGGCGCTCGGCGCGACGCCTCCGCGCTACGCGCACCTGCCGCTGCTGCATGGGCCCGACGGTAAGAAGCTCTCCAAGCGCCACGGTGCGGCATCGGTCCAGGAGTTGCGCGACGCCGGCTACCTGCCGGCGGCGATTCGTAACTATCTCGCGCTGCTCGGCTGGGGCGCCGGCGACGACGAGACAATTCTCTCGACGCAGCAGCTGATCGAGCGCTTCGACATCGCGGGCGTACAGCGCAACCCGGCGCAATTTGATGAGCAGAAACTGCGCTGGCTCAACGGCCGCTACATGCGCCAGCTCTCGCTGGCCGAGCTGACGGCTTTGCTCGAGCAGTTCTACGGCCGCGACGGGCTCGCGCCGGCGGTCGCGATCAGCGCCGAGAAGCTGCAGACGCTCGCTGACTTCTGGCCGTTGGTCGGGTTCGTGTACGACGGACCCAGCGAAGATCCGGCGGCTCGTGCGCGCTGGCTTGACGGACCCGGGAAAGCGATTCTCGCCGAGCTGCGCGAGGTCCTCGGGGGGGTTCCCGACCCGTTTGACGAGCCGAGCGTTGAGGCTGCACTCGCCGCCGTCGTGGCGCGGCGTGGGCTGAAGCCGAGTGCCGTTTATCAACCCCTGCGAGTGGCCCTAGCGGGCCGTGCGGTCTCGCCGGGGATCTTCGAGACAGTTGCGCTGCTTGGGCGCGAGGAGACGCTGGCGCGAATTGACCGCGCACTGGGGTAAACGTTTGACCAAGGCCTGCCGATGATTGCTGTGGCGGCCGGGGCCGGACCTGGCGGCACCGCGCGCACGGATGCGTAGCGCGGGACTTCAACTCAGAAGAGAGAACCGTCAATGCCAGCAAACCAATCCGTGGCTGCCGCCGCTGCCAAACAGGCACCCGCGGAGTTGCTCGAGGCGCGGCCAGGGGAGGGCCACGGGCGGCGACTAACCGCTGCATTCGATGCACTTGAGGGCTTTCCGGCCCTCGCTGAATCCCGCAACCGGCTGCTCGCTCTTGTCAGCGGCCACCGTGTCCCGCTTGCCGATGTCGTCGAGACCGTCGAATCCGACATCGCGCTTGTAGTCGCTGTGCTGCGCGTGGCCAATGATCTTCCGGTGCGCGGCAGCGCACGCGTCGAGAACATCCCCGATGCCGTTCGCATTCTCACGCCCGAGTCGGTTCAGGCCCTGGCGGAACGAATGCGGACGTTCGACTACTTCGAGCGCAGCGCGACCTGGGAGGCGACTCCGGATCGCTTCCGCTTGCACGCGCTGGCGACACGCGCGGCAGCCGAGCTGCTCGCCGTGGCGATCGGCTATCCCGATCGTGACCGCCTGATCGTTGCTTCGCTGCTGCACGACATCGGAAAGCTCGTGCTGATGCAGGCCTACACCGGTTATCCGGCGTCGGTGCACCGCGACGCGCGGACCCCCGAGGAGCGCGTGCAGCGCGAGCGACGCGAGCTGGGGGTCGATCACGCCGTCGTCGGCGGCGTGCTCGCCAGACGTTGGGGCCTGCCAAAGTCGCTGGCGACCTCGATCGAGCGCCATCACTCCGATGAAGTCGACGGCGACGCCGCGCTCGTCCGCCTTGCCGACATGCTCGCTCACTACGTCCACGATGACCCGATCTCGCCGGCCGACATGTTGCGCGTCGCGCGCTCGGCCGGGGTGGGCTCGAGCGAGCTGCGCGCCGTTCTCTTCGACCTTCCGCAGCCCTCCGGCGCCGGACGCCGGCGTGTCGTCGAAGCTTGCCCACTGTCAAACCGTGAGCGTGACGTCCTGCGCCTGCTCGCCGAAGGCAAGGTCTACAAGCAGATCGCGCAGGACCTCACCCTGTCGACGAGCACGGTGCGCACGCACCTGCACAACGTGTACGGCAAGCTCGGCGCCGTCGATCGCGCACAAGCCGTGCTGATCGCGACGGAGCGCGGCTGGCTCTAGCAGCAATCGTCGCACCCGGGCGCGCCGCTAGGATCGTGCTCGCGTGCTTTCGATCACGACGAAGTCGCCCTATGCGGTTCGGGCACTGACCGAACTCGGACGCTCGGCGCAGTCCGGCCCGGTGCCGATCGCCGAGCTTGCGCGACGGCGCGAAATACCCGTGCAGTTCCTCGAGCAGCTGTTCTCAGTGCTGCGGCGGGCAGGCGTGCTGCGCTCGTTCCGCGGTGCCAAGGGGGGCTACGCCTTCGCCCGAGACCCGGCGACGATCACCGTCCTTGAAGTCGTAGAGCTGCTCGACGGTCGTCTCGATGCCGGTGCGTCCGGGGTATTCGAGGACGCCGCGAGCGCGGCCCGCGAGGTTCTGCGTGGGGTCACGCTCGCCGAGCTGATCGAGCGCGAGGAGCGCGACGCCGCCACGGCGATGTATTACATCTGAACGTACCCCCGGGGCGGGCAGCCAGGAACGGCAGGTGCGCCGCGAGCAGCACACCGCCGCCACGCTCCTGCTCCGCGCGACGCGGAGCGGTGAGACCGAGGTGCCGCGTCGGGTATGCGTGCAACCTGGCTCTCCGCGCCTCATAGGAGTTCGGCGAGCGGTCGATACCGCACCTAAATGGAAGCCGGTGGAGACAGCCGACGACCGGGAACCCCGGTCGAGGCGGAGAATTGGGATGCATTTACGAAGCCGCTTGCGCCGTCGGTAGCTACCCCGCGCGTTGATATTCGGCCCGCCAAGGGATGGTCGGCTCTGAAGATGCTCTCTGCGGCGACAGCGCTGCTAGCCATAATCGCGATCGCGATGGTCGCGACCGCCGGCGGTTCGAGCGCCGGTGCCGGCAAACCGTATTCGGCGGCCGTCGCGCAGCAGTTCACTGCGGGTTGCGAGGCGCACACGCCGACTGCATGGACGCAGTCGACGGCGAGCAGCTACTGCGCTGCCGCCCTTGCATGCGTCGAAGCGCACGTGTCGTATGCGCGGCTGGTGTCGATCGACGAAAGCATCGCGAACGGTCGCGGCGACCCTGACGCGGCGGAGCTCGAGGCCTGTACCGAGAGCGCGCTCAGGAGCACGCCGGGCACCGGTGTTCCCGGTGTTCCCGGTGTTGCTGGCGCTACCGGCAGTACCGGCGTTGCCAGCCCAACTTAAGGCCTATGAACGACACGCAAACACCTGGGCGTCTCCAGTTCGATCGGCGGTGGACTTCGCCGGTCCAACAGGGCCTGCGCCTCTACGCCACTAGCGCCTGGAGGCTCTGGGCTGTTTTGGTACCACTCTCAGCAGCGCCCGCGTTGCTGGGCTTTATGGCGGTCGTTTCGGCTGCTCCTGCGGGATCGACAGTGCTCAACGGGAAGATCTACGCACCGGACGGCTCCGCGACCGGTTACTTGGACGCGCGGTGGCTCATGGTGGCGCTCATGTTTCTGGCCTCGGCTCTCGTGACCGCCGCCGCCCTGCGCATCTTCAGCGAGACGGCATTTGGTCGGCAAGCGCAGCCGGACGAAGCGCTGAGCTTTGCTCTGCGCCGGTTCGGTGCGACCCTTTGGCTGTCGATCCTTGTCGTCGTCGCGGTGTTCGTCGGCTTTGTCGCGCTGCTTGTCCCGGGCATCTACGCCAGCACAGTCCTCGCCGTCGCGCTTCCTGTGCTCGTCGTCGAGGATCGCCGGGGCGGCGCGGCGCTCAAACGATCACGCGAGCTGGCAAAGGGCCACTTCGGGCACACGTTCAGCGCAGTCGTTGCCGGCGGCGTAATGGCTGGCGGTCCCATCATCCTGGTCGAACTGCTGCTGCGCGTTAACGGCAGCGTGGCGAGCGTCACGTTCGTTCAGGTCCTGGTGATTGTCCTTGTGCAAGCGGTTTTCGCACCGGTTGCGATCGCAGTGTCGGTCGCGCTCTACTTCGATCTGCGCGCTCGCAAAGAGCCCGGCAGCGTTCCGTTCGCCCCCCTGACAGGTGCGCCCACCCTCGCGCACCCGCTGCCGCCGACACCCGAGACCGGCACGCCCTGGTCCTGACGACCATCGGCGAGCGAGCTTGCTATCGCTGCGCGGCGGCTAGCTCGGCGACGCTCTTGGTGATGTGGTCGGGTCGTGCGGTGGTGTTCTCGGGTAAGCCGCGTGCGTGGCGGTCGATCCAGACCGTTCGTAGCCCCAGGCGTTGCGGGCCGAGCACGTCCCACTCGAGGTTGTCGCCGATCATCCAGGAGTCGGCGGGAGCACAGCCGAGGCTCTGCAGCGCGCGCCAGTAAGCCTCGGCATCGGGCTTGCCGACGCCCGCCTCGCCTTCGATCCCCACATAGGTGAAGTAGCCGATCAGGTTGAACCGTTCGAGCTTTGCGCGCTGCAGCGCCGCCTCGCCGTTGGTGATCACGCCGAGCGTGTGACCGGCCGAGATAAGCTCGTCGAGCAGCTCCACGGCGCCCGGATAGAGCACGAGGCCATCGTCACGGAGGGTTCGGTAGCGCGCAGCAAGCTGGGCTGCCAACGCCTCGTTCGAGGCCCCCAGGCCGTCGAGCGCCTCGCCGACGATCGCGCGCGTCGCCGCCATCAGGTCGGCACGCCCAATGCGGTGGCGTTCTGGATCAGACCAGTAAAAGCCAGCGACACGCGTGATCGCCGCGCGCAACTCGCGCGCCGAGAACCCAGCGCCAGGCCCAGCAGCCTCAGCACAGACCGCTTGCCAGCATTCGTCGATGCCGCCGTCGAAGTCGATCAGCGTGTCATCAAGGTCAAAAAAGATCGCCTCGCACGGCGCGAACCCGCTCCACGGCACAGCCCCGATTCTAGGCGCCGCCGCCACACAGACGACACGCTCCCGAGGCGGCTGCTCTCGGCAAACGCAGCCTGATCGCTACGACGGGCGTCGGCGTGCGGCGGCGCGTCGATGACTACATCGAGATCCTTATGGAGCTCGGAGCGAGAGACTGATGAAATAGCCTTGTGAAGCTCTTGCGGGATCGTTCTTCGTCGCGCTCGAGACGTCGGCTGATCCTGCGATTGCTGGGCGGCTGCATCGCGATCGTGCTGGCGGCGACGATCGCGTCGGCGACAACCGTTTTCGAAGTGGTCGGCGTCGTCTCGGACGCTTTCTCGCGCGGCGTGTTGGTGAAGTCGAAGGCGCTCACCAAAGCGAAGGCCGGCGCGCCGGTCACGATCCTGGTGCTCGGGTCGGACAGCCGCGTTGAGTCGACCGTTGCGATCGACGCCGCCGACCCGCCGCACTCGGACTCGATCATGCTGGTGCGGCTCGATCCCGGGCGAGGGCAGACGACGGTGATGTCGGTGCCGCGTGACCTCGAGGTGACCTTCTCGATCGACGGCCGAGAGTACATCGACTACAAGATCAACTCGGCGTTCACCTTCGGCGGCCCGGCGGAGTCGTTGGAGGTGATACGGAACCTGCTCAACATCCCGATCAACGACGTCATCGTAATGAACTTCCAGAGCTTTGCCGACGTCGTCGATCAGCTTGGCTGCGTCTACATCGACGTCGATCATTACTTTTACACGCCGCCGGACAGCGGTTCGATGGCGATCGACATCGAACCGGGCTACCAGCCGCTGTGCGGCTACCAGGCGCTTGCGTATACGCGTTTTCGCGAGACCGACTCGACCTTTGCACGCGACGCGCGCGAGCAGGACTTCCTGCGCCAGGCAAAGCAGCAGCTCGGGATCACCTCGCTGCTGACCAATCCGGGGAAGCTGCAGAAGGTCATCGACGCTGTCGGTTCCGGGCTCGGGACGAACATCCGCGGCTCTAACGCCGTGTTGCGCCTGATCGAGGACGCCGAGGCCGCAGCCAATGGGCCCGTACGCCAGGTGCCTTTCCCGGAGAACGCGGCGGTGGCGGGACCGGAGGGCAGCGAGCAGACCGAGACGCCGGCGCAGATCCAGGCGATCGTCAAGAGTTTCCTCTACGGCACCACCACGGTGACGCTTCCGCATTCGCGCAGGGCGAAGAAGCGCCACCACCACGGTGCGCCACTCGCCCCGCCGGCCGGGCTGATCCAGACACCGTCCTACGTGACCCAGCAGGCGCTCGTGCTGTCGGTGCGCGTGCCGTTCCCCGTCGAGCTCCCCGCGCTCACCTCGATCGATGGCAGCCAGGAGGACGCTTCGGACTTCTACGCCTACAAGATCCATGTGCCCGAGCCCGCGGCCTACGCCGGGCTGAGCTACTCCGGCTACCGCGTGACCTGGACCGACGACTCGGCGGACGGCGGCTACTACGGGATCGAAGGGATCAACTGGACCGACCCGCCGCTCTTCCGCTCGGCGCCGAGCTCCCAGATCGGCGCGCGACGCTACATGTTCGTGCTCGACGGTTCGAGCTACCACGACATCGGCTGGATCAGCGGCAAGGACCTCTACTGGGTGAGCAACACGATCTTTAACAGCCTGACGAACGCGCAGATGCTGGCAATCGCGGAGTCCGCCTCTGCGCTTCCCTGAGCAGTGGCCGCGTGCATCGGCGTTCCTGCTCCACCCGCAAATGGCTAGATTTGCGTTATGGGGCGAATCCCGGTCGACATTACGGAGTGCATCGGCTCAACGCGTCTGGTTCGCCTCGAGCTCATCGCCGCGACGACGATCGCAACCGGGGCGGAGCTCTTCGGCAAGCTCGAGGCCTCAAACCCCGGCGGCAGCGTCAAGGACCGCATCGGCCTCGCGATGATCGCGGCGGCCGAGCGCGATGGCACGATCGAGCCGGGGCGCACGACGATTGTCGAGGCGACCAGCGGCAACACCGGAATCGCGCTCGCACTCGTCTGCGCGGCCAAGGGCTATGAGCTGGTCGTCACGCTGCCGCAGGGGATGAGCCGCGAGCGAGCGGCGTTGCTGCGCCAGTACGGCGCACGCGTCGAGCTGGTCGAGTCGATGGGGGGGATGACGGAGGCGGTCGAGGCGGCGCGCGCACTGGCGCGCAGTGACGACTTCTTTCTCCCGGACCAGTTCTCCAACCCGGCCAATCCGCAAGTCCATCGCGAGACTACGGGACCGGAGATCCTCGCCGACCTCGACGGCCGCGTCGATGTGCTCGTCGCCGGCGTCGGCACCGGCGGCACGATCACCGGCGTCGGCGAAGTGCTGCGGGCGCGCAACCCGCGCTGCCAGATCATCGCCGTCGAGCCTGCGGCCTCACCGGTGCTCAGTGGCGGGCGGCCCGGCCCGCACCGCATCCAGGGGATCGGGGCCGGCTTTGTGCCGGCGGTGCTCAACCGCGAGCTGCTCGACGAGGTGATCACCGTCACCGACGAGCGCGCCGTCGAGGTCGCCCGACTCGTCGCGCGCGAGCAGGGGATCCTCGCCGGGATCTCCGGTGGCGCGGCGCTCGCCGGCGCGCTCGAGGTCGCCGCGCGAGCCGAATCGGCGGGTAAGCGGATCGTCGTGGTCGTGCCGGATTCAGGCGAGCGTTACATCTCGACGCCTTTCTTCGCCGTCTAGCGACGAGGCTGATTTCCTCGCCTGTTGTGGGCGCTAGGCTCTATGGCATGCCCGGAGTCGATTTGCTCGGCCGCGTCGCCCGCGAGGTTCGCGCGGACCTCAACGCTGCGCGCCAGCGCGACCCAGCCGCGCGCGGCGTCAGGGCGATCGAGATGCTCGCGACCTGGCCCGGCATCCAGGCGCTTCTCGTGCACCGCCTCGCGCACGCGCTGCACGGCGCCGGTGTGCCGGTGCTGCCGCGGACGCTCGCGTTTGCCGCAAGGACCCTGACCGGGATCGAGATCCATCCCGCGGCCAGTATCGGCGAGGGTCTCTTCATCGATCACGGCTCGGGCGTCGTGATCGGCGAGACCGACAGCATCGGCAACGGCGTCACGCTCTATCAGGGCGTGACGCTTGGCGGCACCGGCTTCTCGACCGGCAAGCGCCACCCCACGGTCGAGGACAACGTGACGATCGGCTCCGGCGCCAAGCTGCTCGGACCGATCACGATCGGTCACGGAGCGAAAATCGGCGCCAACAGCGTCGTCGTCATCGACGTTCCCCCGAACGCCACGGTTGTCGGCGTGCCGGGACACCCGGTGCGCGTCGACGGCCGCCGCGTCGAGGGCCCCGATGCCGATTGGATCCACCTGCCGGACCCGGTCGCCGACGCGATGCGCGTGCTCTCCGCCCGCGTCGCCGAGCTCGAGCGGATGGTCGGCGAGCGCGAAGGCGAGCCGCCTTCGCCAAACGGCGCGGAGACGAATGGCCATCCGTTGCGCCCCGTGCAGGGACGCAACCCAGCGGGCGGTTAGAGCGCAGGCGCGGATCGCGCTCTCGTCGTGAAGCGCCCGCCCACGCGCCGCGCGCACACCCCAGATCAAGCCGGAGCTGGCAGCGAGCGGCAACGCTCAGACGCTGGCCGCCCACCCATCTATGCTCCATCAGTGGCCACGACAAGCGTTCAGGAGCAGCGCATCGAGACGCTGCTCGACGGTCTGAATCCGGCGCAGCGCGAAGCTGTGACGCACGGCGAGGGGCCGCTGCTGATCCTCGCCGGCGCCGGCAGCGGCAAGACGCGTGTGCTGACACATCGCGTCGCCTACCTGATTCACAGCGGGCAGGTGCGCCGTGACGAGCTGCTCGCGATCACCTTCACCAACAAGGCGGCGCTCGAGATGCGCGAGCGCGTCGAGCTGCTGCTCGGTCACAGCACGCGGGGGATGTGGGTGCTCACGTTCCACGCCGCGTGCACGCGGATGCTGCGGGCGGAGGCGAGCCGGCTCGGCTATACCCGCCAGTTCACGATCTATGACCAGGCCGACGCGCGGCGGCTCGTCAAGTACAGCCTCGACGCCGTGAACGCGGACCCCAAGCGCTTTACGCCGGGCGCCGTGCACAGCCAGATCTCCGACGCCAAGAACCGCCTGCGCGACGCCGCCGAGTACCGCTCCCTGGTCGACTCCTACTTCGAGCAGACCGTCGCCGAGGCCTACGAGGTCTACGAGCGCGAGCTGCTGCGCTTCAACGCGATGGATTTCGACGACCTGCTGGTGCGCGCGGTCAACCTGCTCGAGCTCTTCCCCGAGGTACGCGAGCGCTACCAGCAGACCTTCCACCATGTGCTCGTCGACGAGTATCAGGACACCAACCACGCGCAGTACCGCTGGCTGGCGCTGCTGGCCGGCGAGCGTCGCAACCTCGCCGTCGTTGGCGACGACGCGCAGTCGGTGTACGGCTTCCGCGGCGCCGACATCCGCAACATCCTCGACTTCGAGCAGGATTTCCCGGACGCGCACGTCGTCAAGCTCGAGCAGAACTACCGCTCGACACAGACGATTCTCTCGGCGGCCAACGCCGTGATCGCCCATAACCGCAACCAGGTGGCGAAGGACCTGTGGACCGAGGTCGGCGAGGGTGATCCGATCAAGGTCCGTGTGCTGGCCGATGAGCACGCCGAGGCGCGCTATGTCGTCGGTGAGCTCGATCGGCTCGCCGACGAAGGCGTGTCGCGCTCGTCGGTCGCGGTCTTCTATCGCACGAACGCGCAGTCACGGGTGCTCGAGGACGCGCTGGTGCGCGCCGAGGTGCCCTATCAGGTGATCGGCGGGACCAAGTTTTACGAGCGCGCCGAGATCAAGGACGCGCTGGCTTACCTCTCGCTGCTCGCCAACCCGGCGGACCAGGTGAGCTTCATGCGGATCGCCAACAGCCCGCGACGCGGTCTCGGGCAGACGTCGCTGTCGCGCTTGGTCGTCCATGCCGGCACGCTCGGAAACGCGGTCTGGGACGTTGCCGCCGACGCCGAACGGGTGCCGGGGCTTGGCCGCGCGGCGATCGCCTCACTCGGCCGCTTCATGGACACGATGGGCGAGTTGCGCTTGCTCGCGCAAGGCGGCGCGCCGATCGGCGAGTTGCTCGAGGCGGCGCTCCGGCGCTCCGGCTACCTCGACGCGCTGGAGGCCGAACGGACCTTTGAGGCGCAGGGGCGGATCGAGAACCTCGAGGAGCTCGTCGGCGTCGCGCGCGAGTTCGACGCGACGGCGGAGGAGCGCTCGCTCGACGTCTTCCTCCAGCAGGTCGCGCTGGTCAGCGACGCCGACACCCGCGTCGACGAGCAGGGTCTTGTGACGCTGATGACGCTGCACAACGCCAAGGGGCTCGAGTACCCGATCGTCTTCATCATCGGCTGCGAGGAGGGCGTGTTTCCCCATTCGCGCTCGCTCGACGAGGGCTCGCTCGAGGAGGAAAGGCGCCTCTGCTACGTCGGAATCACGCGCGCCATGCGCGACCTCACCTTCACCTATGCCCGCCGGCGCACGCTGTTCGGCGCCGAAAGCTATGGCCTTCGCAGCCGGTTTCTGGACGAGCTGCCGGTCGAGCTGACCGATCGGGACGAGGATTTCGTCGCTCCGGTGGCCGGCCTTGACCGCGCCGGTCGGCGTGCGGTGATCGGCGGCGCCGGCAGCTGGGCGGCGGCGAGCGCGGGAGGGACCCGCGAGGCTGCGCCGGCGGTCAGCTACCGCGTCGGCGACGACGTCGTACACGCCGCGTTTGGCGATGGTGTCGTCATCGGTCTTGAACCGGGGGGCATCGTTGTCGTGCGCTTTGCCGCTGACGGCTCGGAGCGCAAGCTGCTGGACAACGCACCGATGAGCCGGCGGTGAGCGCGACTGTCATCGATGGCAAAGCGGTCGCAGCGCGGGTCCGCGAAGAGGTAGCGCTAGGCGTCGCAGAGTTCGTCGCAACGCACGGCTACGCGCCGGGGCTGGCGACGGTGCTGGTTGGCGATGACCCGGCGAGCGCCGTCTACGTCGCCGGCAAGCAGCGGGCCTGCGCCGAGGTCGGGATCAACGCGTTTGACCACCGTCCGAGCGCGGCGGTGAGCGGCGCCGACCTGGCGGCGCTGATCGCCGAGCTGAACGACGATCCCGCGGTCAGCGGTGTCCTCGTCCAGCTGCCGCTGCCGGACCACCTCGACGGCACGGCGCTGACCGGACTCGTCGCTGCGGCCAAGGACGTCGACGGGCTGACGCCTGTCTCCGCCGGTCTGCTCGCGCTCGGGCGCGACGGTTTGCGGCCCTGCACGCCGAGCGGAGTGCTCGAGCTGCTGGCCAGCGTGCAGGCCCCGCTCGAGGGTGCCGAGGCTGTCGTGATCGGGCGCTCGAACCTCTTTGGCAAGCCGATGGCGCAGCTGCTCCTGGCCGAGAACGCGACGGTCACGGTCTGCCACTCGCGGACGCGGGATCTCGCTGCAGTCTGTGTCCGCGCGGACATCCTGATCGCCGCCGTTGGGCGCCCGCGGATGGTCGTTGCGGAGTGGGTCAAGCCGGGCGCGATCGTGATCGACGTCGGCATCACGCGCCTCGAATCGGGGCTCGTCGGCGATGTCGACTTCGACGCTGTGCGCGAGCGTGCCGCGGCGATCACGCCGGTGCCGGGTGGTGTCGGACCGATGACGATCGCCTGCCTGCTGCGCAACACGCTGCTCGCGGCGAGGGCGCAGGCCGGCGTTTGACGCTGCTGCGCGCCCACGGCGGCGACGGGCTGCGCTGTCGCGCCGCAGCGCGCTCAGTAGCCGGCTGGATGCCTTGACACGAAGCCGGCGGTATCGGCGAGCAGCGGTCGCCAGCGCGGCCCGCTGAGTCCCCCCGGATCGCCGGCGGTGCTCGTGTCGAGACGAATGCCTGCGATCTCGAGGAAGGCGTGCCCGGCGTTCGTATAGATCGTCATCCAGTGGCCGCGGCCGCCGTAGCCCCAGTCGATCATCTGCAGCGAGTCGATTGGCGCCGACAGCAGGTGCCCGCCGTGGAGCGCGAAGGACACGCTGCCTGAGCAGTCATAGCCGTCGGAGATGAACGTTCCGTGGCCGCCGCCGTACCAGTAGGGCCGCCCGATCAGCTGGTTTCCGGCCCAGATCGCCTGCTGGACCGCGAGCGGAGCATTCGCCGGCGCGGCGGCGAAGCCATCGCGGAGGATCTTCGCGACCCTTCCCCGCACTGTTCGGGTGAGCGCCGACGCCAAGCGGAGCGGGCCGTCCCAGCGTGCAGCGCGGCGGGTCCCGGTCGCGGCGACCGCCGCGGCGTGGGCCCCCGCGGCGCGGCGCTCGGCGGGCAGCCGCACGGCCGGTTTGTTGCCGACCGTGATCTGCGTGTCGGCTCGAACCAGGAGCACATGCGGGCGTGGCGGAACGCGCGCCGCAGAACCCGCGGTGCTCTGCAGGTCATTTGCGGCGATCGCGGCGGACGCACACAACGCGGCCGCCAGGAGTGGCGTGAGTGTCTTTCGACGAAGGCTCAGCAGGCGGTGTTCTACCAGCTGGGCTTAAGCCGGATTTGGGCAAACACGGCTATTCCGCGGGGAAGTTTCTCCCTATTTGCGCCCGCGCCGACGCCGTTGCGCTAGCTCGTCTGCCACTTCGGCGCCCGCTTCTCGGCGAACGCCAGGGCACCCTCGCGCGCGTCCGGCGAGGCGAAAATCGTCGCCCACAGCTCGTTCTGCTGCTCCCAGGCCGCGTCCAGCGCCAGGTCACGGTTTCGCCGCAAAGCCTCCTTCGTCGTGCGGATCGCCAGCGGGCTGTTGGCGATAATCGCCGCGGCGAGCTCGCGCGCTGCGTCGAGGGCGCCACCGGGTTCGCTCAGACGGTTGACGAGGCCGAAGTCGTAGAGGCGTTCGGCCAGCACCGGATCGCCCGTGAGCGCCATCTCCACCGCGATGTTGTGGGGAATGCGTCGCGGCAGGTGGATCAAGGCGCCCGCGCCCGCGAAAAGGCCCCGCTTGACCTCCGGGATCGCGAACCTGGTGCCGCGGGCGGCGACGATCAGGTCGCAGGCGAGGGCGATCTCGAAGCCACCAGCCATCGCGAAGCCTTCGACGGCGGCGATCAGCGGCTTGTGCGAACCGCGCTGGGCGATGCCGGCGAACCCGCGATCGGGGATCCACGGCGACTCACCGGCGAGATACGCCTTGAGGTCCATGCCCGAGCAGAAGCCGGGGGGTGCGCCGGTGAGGATCCCAACGCGGAGCTCGGGGTCCTCGTCGAGCTCGACAAGCCCCGCGGCGATCCCGTTCGCGACCGCCGCATTGACCGCGTTGCGGACGTCGGGGCGGTTCAGCGTGATCAGTAGGACGTGCTCGCCGCGCTCGAGGACTACGACCTGATCAGCGTCATCCACGCCGCGCCACGCTATCAGCTGCCTCGCGAAATTCCGCCCTCAGCGGCGGGCGTGGCGATGTCACTGTAGCGCTCGCCGGCGGCCGCCATCTGCACCAGCGAGGGCGGCGGCACAAAACGCTCGCCGTAGTTCGCCGCGAGCTCGCTCGCGCGCGCGACGAAGCCGGCTGGCCCGCCGTCGTAGCCGTTGACGAACTGCAGCACGCCGCCGGTCCAGCCGGGGAAGCCGATGCCGAGAATCGAGCCGACGTTGGCGTCGGCAACGGAGGGGATGACGCCCTCGTCGCGGCATTTGACCGCCTCGATCGTCTCGACGAAGAGCATCCGCTCCTCGAGGTCGCGCAGCGGCAGCGGCGGGGCTGTTGCCGGTTGCGGGGCGAGATCGGCGAGCCCCGGCCACAGCCCGGCCCGCTCGCCGTCGCGGTAGTCGTAAAAGCCGGCGCCGGCGAGCCGGCCGCCGCGGTTGTGCCGGTCGAGCATTTCGTCGATCAGCCCTTCCGCGGGGTGGCCCGTCCAAGGGACACCCTCGGCTTCAGCGGCAGTCTTGTACTGATTGCGGATCTTGCGTAGCAGGCCGAGGTTGAGCTCATCGCTCAGGGCGAGCGGCGGCGCCGGGTAGCCGGCCTGTGAGGCGGCCTGCTCGATTGAGGGCGCGGGTACGCCCTCGAGCAGCATTCCCAACGCCTCATAGATGAACGTCGTGATCACGCGGCTGGTGAAGAAGCCACGGCTGTCGTTGACGACGATCGGCGTCTTGCCGATCTGCGCGGCAAAGTCGAGCGCGCGCCAGAGCGTGGCCTCGGACGTCTGCTGCCCTTTGATGATTTCGAGCAGCGGCATCTTGTCGACCGGGCTGAAGAAATGCAGGCCGATGAAGTCGGCTGGGCGCGAGACGTACCCCGCCAGCCCGCTGATCGGCAGCGTCGAGGTGTTCGAGGCGAGCAGCGCATCGGCCCGCACGAGCGGCTCGATCTCGCGCAGCGCCGCAGCCTTGACCTCGGGGTCCTCGAAGACCGCCTCGATCACGACGTCGGCATCGCCGGCCTCGGCGACCTTCGCCGTCGGAGTTATCCGCGCGAGCAGCGCCGCTGCCTGCTGCTCGCTGGCGCGTCCGCTCGCCACGGCCTTCTCGAGCAGTCCCTCGGAGTAGGACTTGCCGTGCTCGGCGGCTTCGCGCGAGACATCCGTCAGCGTGATCTCGATACCTGCACCGGCCGCCACGTAGGCGATCGCCGCGCCCATCATGCCGGCGCCGAGGATCACCGCGTGCTTGGCGGCGACGGGTGGCCGCCCCGCGGGTCGCCCGCGTCGGCCCGAGGCCCGGCCGAGGTCGAAGTGAAACGCCTGGACCATGTTCTTCGCGACCTGTCCGGTCGCGACGTTGACGAGGTAGCGCGTCTCAACCGCGATCGCGCCGTCGAAGTCGAGTTCGGCGCCCTCGACGGCGGCGGCCATTATCGCCAGCGGCGCCGGGTAGTTGGCGCCCTTCAGCTGCTTTCGCAGGTTGGCCGGAAAGGCCGGCAGGAACTGTGCCAGCTTGGGGCTCGCGGGCGTGCCGCCGGGCATCCGGTAATCCTCGCGATCCCACGGCTGGACGGCCTCCGCATTGGCGGCGATCCACGCCTTGGCCGCCGGGATCAGCTCCTCCGGCCTCGAGACCAGCTCGTCGATCAGGCCGAGCTCCTTTGCACGCGCCGGGCTGTGGCGCGTTCCCTGAAGCAGCACCGCGGTCAGCGCCTGCGCGATGCCGAGCAAGCGCACCGTGCGCACCACGCCGCCGTGGCCCGGCATCAGCCCAAGGCGGACCTGTGGCAGGCCGAGCCCGATCGCGTCCTCGTCGAGCGCAATGCGGTGGTGTGCAGCGAGCGCCAGAGCGAGGCCGTCGCCAAGCGCGTCGCCGGCGATCGCCGCGACGACCGGCCGTCCAAGCGTTTCGAGTCGCCGCAGCTCCTCGCAAACGGTGCGCAGCGCCGCGGTGATCGCCGACGCGTCGGCGCGCGTCGCAGTGAGCACTCCCAGCGGATCGCCATCGGCAAAGAACGCCGGCTTGGCCGAGGCGATCACGACGCCGCTGACCGCGTCGCCTTCGGCGGCGATTTGCCCGAGCGCGCTGACGAGCGAGCGCACGAACGTGGCGTTGAAGGTGTTCTCCGCCCCTGAGTGGTCGTCGAGGGTGAGGATCACGACGCCGTCGGCGTCGCGCTGCCAGCCGATCGGGGAACGCTGAGTCATGTTCGCCAGGCTCGCTCGCTTCTGGCTAGAGGCGTTCGATCACGGTGGCGATGCCCATGCCGCCGCCGACGCACAGCGTCGCCAGGCCGTAGCGCTTGTCCTGGCGCTCGAGCTCGTCGATCAGCGTGCCGAGGATCATCGCGCCGGTCGCTCCCAGCGGGTGGCCCATCGCGATCGCGCCGCCGTTGACGTTGACCTTTTCGGGGTCGAGATCGAGGTCGCGGACGAAGCGCAGCACGACGGCGGCGAAGGCCTCGTTGATCTCGATCAGGTCGAGGTCGTCGACGCCCAGACCGGCCTTCGCGAGCGCTTTGCGGCTCGCCGGCGCGGGGCCGGTGAGCATGATCGTCGAGTCGGCACCCGACAGCGCGGTCGCGAGCACGCGGGCCCGCGGCGTCAAACCGAGCTCCGCGGCGATCTGCTCGTTGCCGATCGCCAGCAGCGCGGCGCCATCGACGATGCCCGAAGAGTTGCCCGCCGTGTGGACATGGTCGATCCGCTCGACCATGTGGTATTTCGTCAGCGCCACGGCGTCGAAGCCACCGGCGTCGCCGATCAGCTCAAACGCCGGTTTGAGCTCGCCCAGCGCCTGCGCGGTCGTCTCGGCGCGGACGTGCTCGTCACGATCGAGCAGCACCTGGTCGTTGATGTCGCGGACCGGCACGAGCGAGCGCGCGAAGCGTCCCTCGGCCTGCGCGGCGCCGGCGCGCTGCTGTGAGCCCAGGGCGTAGGCGTCGACGTCGTCGCGGCTGAAGTGCTCGATCGTCGCGAGCAGGTCGGCGCTGACTCCTTGCGGGATGAAGGCCGTGGCGTAGTTGGTCTGGGGATCGGTCGTCCAGGCGCCGCCGTCGGAGCCCATCGGCACGCGCGACATCGACTCGACGCCGCCGGCGAAGATCAAATCCTCCCAGCCCGAGGCGACCTTCTGGGCGGCGATGTTGACCGCCTCGAGCCCGGAGGCACAGAAGCGGTTGACCTGCAGGCCGGCGACCGTGTCGGGCAGGCCGGCCGTGATCGCAGCGATTTTCGCAATGTCCATGCCCTGGTCGCCGATCGGTGTGACGACGCCGAGCACGACGTCCTCGACCCGTGCTGGGTCAAGCCCCGAATTTCGGCGCAGCAGCGCCTCGATCAGGGAGGCGACGAGGTCGATCGGCTTGACCGTGTGCAGCGCACCGTTGCTCTTGCCCCTGCCGCGCGGGGTCCGGATGGCGTCAAAGATCAGCGCTTCGGTGCTGCTAATCGGGAGTCTCCTCGTCCGCCGCCGCCACGCAGCGGCTCCTGCGCCCTGGGGTCCTCGGAGGCGTCCGGCGCCTGGCGAAGGTTACTCTTGTGCAAATGCGAGTCGACCTGCGCCGAGTCCGCCCGCCCGAGCTGCTCGCGCTCTTAGCCGGCGTGCTGCTCGCGGTCGCATTGTTCCTGCCCTGGTATGAGTTCCCGCGCGGCAACGAGAACGCCTGGCGTGCGCTCACGATCGCCGAGATCCCAGCCGCGGCGGCGGTGCTCGTCGCGCTGGCGCTGGTCGGCGCGACGCTCGTCCAGCGCTCGCCGGCGCTGCCGGTGGCACTCGCGGTCTGGACGACGGTCATCGGTCTGGTTGGTGTTGCCGTGGTGGCTGTGCGCACGGTCGCACTTCCCGACATGGCGAGTGAGCGCTGCTACGGGCTGTGGCTGGGCCTCGCCGGCACGTTCGGCGTGCTCGTGGCCGGGTGGCTGTCGCTACGCGACGAGCGCCCATTGTGGGGTGTGCCCGCGAGCGGTCCGCCGCTGCCATGATCGACCGCGAGACGGTGCTGCACGTCGCGATGCTCGCGCGGCTCGAGTTGAGCGAGGACGAGGTCGAGCGGATGACGACCGAGCTCGCGGGCGTGCTCGAGCACATCGAGACGATCGCCGAGCTCGATCTCGAGGGCGTGGCGCCGACGACCCACGTCGTCGCGGTGGAAAACGCGCTGCGCGCCGATGAGCCGACGCCCTGCCTTTCGCGCGAGCAGGCACTGGCGTCTGCGCCGGCGGTCGCCGAGGGCGGTTTCGCCGTGCCGAGCCCGCAGGCATGACCGAGCCGCTGGAGCTGACCGCGAGCCAGGCCGCCGGCGCCATTGCGCGCGGCGAGCTCGATCCCGGCGAGCTCTTCGAGCTCTATCGCGCGCGCGCCGCGGCCGATCAGCTCGGCGCGTTCACCTGGGTCGCGGAGGCTCCGCCGGCGGCGTCTGGGGGACCGCTCGGCGGCGTGCCGCTGGCCGTCAAGGACCTTTTCTGCACCGAAGGGGTACCGAGCCAAGCGGGCTCGCGCGTGCTCGAGGGCTACTGCCCGCCCTACAGCGCGACCGTTGTCGAACGGCTCGCCGCCGCCGGAGCGCCGCTGCTCGGGAAGACCAACCAGGACGAGTTTGCGATGGGCTCCTCGACCGAGAACTCGGCCTTCGGCCCGGTCCAGAACCCCTGGGATCACCGCCGCGTCCCCGGCGGTTCCTCGGGCGGAAGCGCCGCGGCCGTCGCCGCGGGCCTCGCGCCGTGGGCGATCGGTACCGACACCGGCGGCTCGATACGCCAGCCGGCGGCGCTCTGCGGCATCGTCGGCCTGAAGCCGACCTACGGCGCCGTGTCGCGCTACGGGATGATCGCCTTTGCCTCCTCGCTCGATCAGGCCGGGCCGCTGACGCGCGACGTCAGCGACGCGGCGCTGCTGTTGGGCCACATGGTCGGCGCGCGCGACCCGCGCGACTCGACTTCACTTGACTTCCCTGGGGAAATCGCGCTGCCGAGTCGCACCGACCTGCGCGGGTTAAGGCTCGGCGTTCCCGCCGAACTCTCGGGCGAGGGGATCGATCCGGGGGTGCGCGGCGCCTTCCAGTCGACGCTCGAGCTCGCTCGCCAGCTCGGCGCCAGCGTCGAGCCCTGCACGCTGCGCCACGCGACAGCGGGCCTCGCCGCCTACTACGTGCTCGCACCGGCGGAATGCTCCTCGAACCTCGCACGCTTCGACGGCGTCCGCTACGGCTACCGCGCACCCGACGCGCCGGACCTCCTGTCGATGTACATGCGAACGCGCCACGACGGCTTCGGCGCGGAGGTCAAGCGCCGTGTGATGCTCGGCACCTACGCCCTGTCGAGCGGCTACTACGACGCCTATTACGGCCGCGCGCAGCGCGTGCGCACGAAGATCGCCGAGGACTTCGCCACGGCTTTCGAGCACTTCGACTTCATCGTCACGCCGACCGCGCCGGGTGTTGCGTTCGAGCTCGGGGCAAAGCTCGCGGACCCGCTCGCGATGTACCTCAACGACTTCTGCACCGTTCCGGCGTCGCTCGCCGGGGTTCCTGCGATCTCGATCCCCAACGCCCTGGCCGAGCCTCTCGGTGGCGGCACGCGGCTGCCGGTCGGCCTCCAGATCGTCGGTCCGGCGTTCAGCGAGAGCCGGCTGCTCGACGCCGCTTTCGCGCTCGAGCAGGCGCTCGGTTTCGATGGCAGCGCGGTGCGCCAATGAGCGTCGAGCTGGAGCCGGTGATCGGCCTCGAGATCCACGTCCAGCTGAAGACCGCGACGAAGATGTTCTGCGGCTGCGAGCTGTCCTTCGGCGAGCCGCCGAACACGCGGACCTGTCCGGTCTGCCTCGGGCTGCCCGGTGCGCTGCCGGTCGTCAACGCCAGAGCGATCCATTTCGGGCTGATGATCGGCCTGGCGCTCGGCTGCGATCTGGCCGAGCGCTCGATCTTCCACCGCAAGAACTACTTCTATCCCGACTTGCCCAAGGGCTACCAGATCTCCCAATACGACGAGCCGCTCTGCCGCGGCGGCCGGCTCGCCGACGTCGCGATCCACCGCGTCCACCTCGAAGAGGACGCGGCGAAGCTGATCCACCTCGGTGCGAGCGGTCGCATCCACGGTTCGGAGCAGTCGATTGTCGACTTCAACCGCGGCGGTACGCCGCTGGTCGAGATCGTCACCGAGCCCGAGCTGCGCTCCGGTGAGCATGCCCGCGAGTGGCTCTCGCTGCTGCGCGCGACGCTCCGAAGCCTCGGCGTCAGCGACGTCAACATGGAGGAGGGCTCGCTGCGAGCCGACGCCAACGTCTCGCTGCGCCCTGCCGGCTCGACGCCGCTCGGGACGAAAACCGAGCTCAAGAACATGAACTCGTTTCGCTTCCTCGAGCGCGGCGTCACGGCTGAGATCGAGCGCCAGCGCGCGATTATCGAAGGCGGCGGCGAAGTCGCACAGGAGACGCTGCACTTCGATCCAGCTAGCGGCGCGCTCACCACGCTGCGCTCGAAGGAGGAGGCGCACGACTATCGCTACTTCCCTGAGCCTGATCTCGTGCCGATCGCGACGACCGCCGAGATGCTCGAGCAGGCGCGTGCGGCAATCGGCGAACTGCCAGCGGCGCGCGCCGTGCGCTTTGAGCGCGACTTCGGCCTTTCCGCCGAAATGGCCCACCTGCTCGCGTTCCGCAGCGACCTCGGCGACTACTTCGAGGCGGCCAACGCTGCCAGCGCGGCCGATAGCGGGCATGCCCAGCAACTGGCCAACTGGGTCTCCGGCCAGCTCGTGGCGCGGATCGGCGAGCAGGACCCGGCAACGAGCAACGTCACACCGGCGGCGCTCGCCACGCTCGTCGAGCTGGTTTCGGCACGCGAGCTGACCAACGGCACCGCGCGCGAGGTGCTCGACGTGCTCCTGCAGAGCGGTGGCGACCCGCGTGCGATCGTCGCCGAGCGCGGCCTCGCGTCGCTCAGCGACGACTCAGAGCTGGCGGCGATCGTCGCTGCGGCGATCGCCGCGGATCCCGATGCCGCGGCGAAGGTGCGCGCCGGCAACGCCAAGGCGATCGCCGCGCTGATCGGTCCAGTGATGCGCGAGACGCGAGGTCGTGCCGACGGCTCCGAGGTGACGAAGCTGATCCGCGAGCAGCTCGGCGTTTGAGGTGCACCAGGGCCAAGTCCCGATCGCTGATGTTGGCCAGCGGGCCAAGCAAGAATCTCCCCAAAGGCCGGAACATTTCGGCCATGAATACCACCACCTCACGTTCTCGGTTTCTCCTCCTGCCCGAGCTGAGTGAGCCGTCGGTGACCGCCAAGCAACCGGTTCTGCGCCGCTACAGCCTCTCGAGGCTCCCGGCTTTGCGGCGCCGATCCGCTGCCCGAGCGTCGCCACACGGCTAAGCGCAGGCAGCCCTAGCACCGGCCCCGGCAACCGCCCTTGCGCGACAGCGCGGGTTTTGCCGGCGCGATCGCCCGCTTGCCAAGCACACGCGCAAGTGAGCCACGCCAGCCGCCGCTGGCCGGTGGTGCAAGAGCGTAAGCTGTGCTCATGAGCGAAGAACTGACCGCATCGCCAGCGACGCCACCTAGTCGCACACGCAAGTTCGGTCGCCACGTTTTTGCGGCGGCGATCCTCCTGATCTGTGCGTACCTGCTGTTTCACCTGCTGATCGGCATCGTCGTCACGGTTCTCACCGTGGTCCTCGTAGCCGCGGCGATCATCGGTGTCATCTGGGCGGTTCACGTCATCTTTTAGATGGTCGTCTACCCAATCGTCTGCCTGGTGTCCGCCTTCGTCGGCGGAATCATCGGTCAGCGCAAGGGCAGCTCATACCTCGTCTGGTTCGTGATCTCGCTGATCATCCCGATCCTCGGGCCGATCGCCGCGCTGCTCTACCGCCACGAGACCGAGGTGCCGCTGCGGCGCTGTCCTGGATGCGGCACTGCGGTGCGGGTCTACGACGCGATGTGCATGAATTGCGGCACCGATCTTGACTTTCCGGCGGAGTCCGAGATCATCGCGCCCGATCCGTCGCTGCGGGTGCGCGCCAGACTCTGAGCGCGAGAGCACGCGGGCAGGCAGCTGCCGCGATCGCGCTGCAAGCGAGCGTGGCACTGCGTAAACGCCCGCGGACGCGCGCTATGCTCAATTCCAGGGTCGCTGCGAGCGTTCCCGCCCGTGTCCGCACCCCTCCCGTGATGGGGTGCCCGAATAGTCGAGAGGAGGTCA